>Ga0307380_10000112_pt1 | contig 133679 bp, 113 predicted proteins | sample UN3MG_FD_202239 | JGI IMG/M metagenome (GOLD analysis project Ga0307380, IMG submission 202239) | Soil microbial communities from Risofladan, Vaasa, Finland - UN-3 | ecosystem: Environmental > Terrestrial > Soil > Coastal area > Acid sulfate soil | place: Finland: Risofladan, Vaasa...
TGAACGCGGCGGAAGTAGAGGCCGCGCTGGCAGATCCCGCCGGCGTGTTCCCCACGCCGGACATGGCGACCGCCGGCCCGGACTGGATCCAGATCGGCACCGAGGGCGGCTTCCTGCCCGCGCCGGTCGTCATTCCGCCCCAGCCGATCACCTGGGTGACCGACCCGACGGTGTTCAACGCCGGCAACGTGGACAAGCACTCGCTGCTGATCGCCCCGGCTGAGCGGGCGGACGTCATCGTGGACTTCTCGGCGTTTGCCGGCAAGACGCTGATCCTCTATAACGACGCCCCGGCAGCTTTCCCGGCCCGCGACCCGCGCTATGACTACTACACCGGCAATGCAGACCTGATTGATACGGGCGGCGCGCCTTCGACGCTCCCCGGCTACGGCCCGAACATCCGCACCGTTATGCAGATCGTGGTGGCAAACACCGCCCCGGCCACGGCCTTCAACCTTGCCGCGCTCGAGACGGCATTCAAAACCGAGAGCCTGGGCGGACTGGGCGTGTTCGAGAACGGGCAGCACCCGATCATCGTCGGGCAGGGAGCGTACAACTCGGCCTACGGCACCACGTTCCAAAATAGCGGCCCTCGGGACGGCTTCGTGAGGATCACCGACCGCTCGTTTACGTTCAACACGCTCTCGACCCAGGTGATGACCATGACGCTCGAGCCCAAGGCCATCCAGGACGAGATGGGCGAAGCCTTCGACAAGGAATACGGCCGCATGGCCGGCAATCTCGGTCTCGAGGTGCCGCTGACGGAGGCGGGGGTCCAGCAGAACCTAATCCTCTACCCCTTCGTGAACCCGCCCAGCGAGCTGATCGACGCGACCAATCTGCCACAGGCTCTCACGGCGGTGACTCCGATCTCCGTGACCAACGACGGGACGCAGATCTGGAAGATCACGCACAACGGGGTGGACACGCACCCCATCCACTTCCACCTGTACGACGTGCAGTTGATCAACCGGGTCGGGTGGGACGGCATCATCCGCCCGCCCGATGCCAACGAGCTCGGCTGGAAAGACACGCTCAGGATCAGCCCGCTGGAGGACACCATCGTGGCCCTGAGGCCCGTCATTCCTTGGGTGCCGTTCGACCTGCCGAACAGCGTCCGGCCACTCAACCCCATGATGCCGCTCGGCTCGGATGCGATGTTCAACAGCACGGATGCGAACGGCAACCCGACCCTTCCGATCACCAACACAGTGACGAACTTCGGCTGGGAGTACATGTGGCACTGCCACATCCTGAGCCACGAAGAGATGGACATGATGCGGCCCGTCTCGGTGGCCCAGCCGCCGATCGCGCCGACCAATCTGATCACTACGACGCTGCCGTTCACTGACAGCGTTCAGTTGGACTGGACGGACAATTCCTTGAACGAGACCAGCTTCGTGGTGCAGAGAGATAGTGGGCTGGGATGGGACGACCTGGCAACTGTACCTGCCGACGTGACCACATACACAGATTCTGCCATCCCACCGGGCGATTACTTCTACCAGGTGATCGCGTTCAACAAAGTCGGCTATGTGGGGGTGCCCGGCTACCGCACCCTGGAGGTGAAGAGTACTCCCTCCAACGTCGTTCAATTCACAGTTGCTCCATAGGCGTCCGTGGCCCAACCTGGTGGACAGCAGGGTCGACCCGAAGGCCACCAGGTTCACCCCGATGGACGGTGGGCGCAGCGTGCGGTGGCTGCGAACAACCTAGTACACTGACACCGCTAGTGCCGAGAGGGGCCGCCAGGTTGCGGCCCCTCTCGGCACACCCAGAGCGGCGAGTACCGCTGCCGTATCTGGTCGAGAACACGCCATGAGGAAGGCGCAAATAGACTGAGAGATAGCGCAGCACCCGCACGGCGCCTTAGGGGGGCCTGTCTGCTCCTCCGCAGGCGCGCCAGGCCGCACAGACACCTGTGTTGTCCGCCAGCAGTGCGGCCGCGGTCGAGGAACGTTCTGGCATCCGCGTGACGCTGCTCGGGGTGACCGCCGAGGGCGGACTGATCGACTTCCGCTTCCAGGTAGTCGATGTGGACAAAGCGGCGACAAAGCCGGAGCCCGGTAACCTGCCGGTCCGGTCGCCGAGGATAGCGGCATCGCCCTCAAGCTCAGCCCGCGGTCTGACGTGCCTGACTTGCAGGCCGGGCGTGTCAACTACCTGCTCTATCCCAATGCTCAGAGCGCGATCAACCCCGGCAGCAGGGTGACATTGGTGATCGGCGATCTGCGCCTGGAACATCTGATTGCACAGTAGCGGCTATTCTGTCGCGCGGTTGCCCTGTTTCCATGGCAGACCCATGGGGATGGGACCCCCGATCCAAGCAGAAGGACCTAGCATGATGAGAGTGAAGGGCGTCAAATGGCTTGCATTGGGTATCTTGTTGTTGGCCGCCGCAGTTGTTGGCGTCAGCATCTTGTGGGTTGGCGCATCGCGCAGAGCAGTGCCTGCCGCTCCGCCAGTCCCGACGAAGGCTGCCAGGGATTACGTCGTCCTGGCCTGGAACGACCTGGGGATGCACTGCTACAATCCTGACTTTCAAGACCTGGCCGTGCTGCCCCCTTTCAACACTCTGTGGGCCCAGGTCGTGCGAGTGGGCGATCCGCCCCAGATCATCACTAGTGGCATCACGGTCACGTATGCCTTTGAAGACAATACCTTCTCGACAGAACCCAAGTCCAACTTCTGGGCTTATGCCCAGCAAATCTTTGATCTGCCGGCACCTTTGCCCCCAGACATCGGCTTGACGGGCAAAGGGTTGTCCGGCAGTATGGATTCGGACGGCGACCACTTTGTGGCCAAAGGCATCCCCCTTACCCAGTACCGAGACAGTGACCCCGCGAGCGCATATCCATACCAGCTGGCTACCATCGTCGTCTGGGACGTCGCCTCCGGTACAGAACTGGTGCGCAACACCGTCGTCGCACCGGTGTCCACCGAGATGAACTGCGATTCCTGTCACAGCGACACCGGGGACGCCACCACCAGCTATCCCATTGCTCCCACCGGCGGTGTCGAAACGAACATCCTCTCCATCCATGACTACCTGAGCCAGAGCACGTATCCCGCCGGCCAAACCGGTCCTCTCATGGATCCTTCGCGCCGGCCCGTGCTCTGCGCCGAATGCCACGCGTCCAATGCTCTGGGAGCTCCGGGTGTGCCGTCTGTCAGCAGCCTGTCCAACGCCATGCACAAGCATCACGCCGGCCTACCCGATATCACACCCGACACGGAGGGCTGCTACAATTGTCATCCAGGGCCACAGACCCAGTGTCTGCGTGACGTCATGTCCCAGAATATGGGCATGAACTGCCTGGACTGTCACGGCGACATGCAGGAAGTCTCCCAGAACCCCAATCCCTGGCTCAACGAGCCCCGCTGCGATAATGACACCTGCCACGGTGGCGGCTACCCGCAGACTCAGGCGTTGTATCGTATGTCCCAGGGGCACTCCAACATCTACTGTGCCGCCTGTCATGATAGCCCCCATGCCATTGCGCCCAGTAGAGAACCGAACGATGCCATCAAGTTCGTCAACATGCAAGCGCAGATAGGTACGTTGCGTGACTGTACGGTGTGCCACACCACACAGCGGACCAGCCGGTTCCAGCACAGTGCCCCGACACCGACCCCGTAGTATCCCTCCTGTTTCTGCCGCCGGTGTTGCGCCACGAATGACCCAGGGGAGTGACCAGACACCGGTGGTTGTGGGGGACAGCCAGTAGCAGTAGCGATGATACTGTCGACGAGTGCGTGGCGTTAGTTCTCGCGGCAGGGGCCATGGTGCTGGTCCTGGGGATTTCCGTCGCCGATGCAGCAGGCGTCACGCGACAGACGCCTGACCTGAGTCAGCCTTGCCCCGTCGACAGCGCGGAAAACTGGGCGCCCAGGTCTGCGACGCCCTGGCCTCGGTGGAACCAGACAAGAAGGTGGCCGTGGTTGTGACCCTGAGGGAGCAAGCCAATCTGGAGACTCCACCGGGCCTGGCCCGCGCCCCGCGGCTCGAGAGGGTAATCCGTGCCTTGCAGGCCCAAGCGGAAGCCAGCCAGCGCTCACTCAGGCCTCTGCTAAACTCACTGCGGGCCAACGGGCAGGTGGGACAGCTCACCTACTTCTGAATCTTCAATGGCTTGTCCTTGAGTGGCACCCCAGAGGCCATAGGCGAACTCGCCGCGCGCCCAGAGGTGCTCCGCATTGCCTTGGATGAGACCATCCGGGGCCCGGATGTACCGACGGTCCAGGCCCCACTCTCTCGCACCCCACGTGGCCGGCGCGATGGCCCTGCTGCTGAGCGCCTATCCGAATCCAACAGTGACCGAGCAGGAAACCGTGCTCATCAACTCTACCGTCAACCGCGGCCCGGTGGGACCAGACAACGACTACGGGAACGGTCGGCTCGACGTCCTGGCGGCTTACCAATCGCTCAGCCGCTTTCACGTGTACCTGCCCATAGCTGCCAAGGCCGCCCCTTGAGACCCAGGGGCGGGGGTCGCTACGGTCCGCGGAGCGCCAGCTTTGCGGTGGCGAGGTGTGGAGACCCGAGATGCTTGCCTTTGTCCCGATGGTGATGAAGAGCTTCTGGCAAAGGAACTCAGAGAGCGAGGGCGGACTCTCGGTCTTCGTCCCCTGTCTGTGCCTTTCCTACCGGACACACCGCCACACAGACGCCACACACCGCGTTGTTCGCGCCAACGCGTTCGCGAAGCAGACGGCGCGCCGTCTCCCAGCAGGACCAGGCGTCAACCAGCACGTCCCGCTCCAGACCAGCCTCCAACTCCACACCCTTGATGGCCTCAGCAGGACACAAACGAGCGCAGGCGATACACTTGCCACACCGCCCTGTTGTGACCGGGTCTCCAGCCGGCAGCGGCATATCGGTGAGGACCGTGGCCAGCCTGATGCGAGGACCCAGGCGCGGCGTGACCAGAAGCGCGTTCTTCCCTATCCACCCCAGGCCCGCCCGGGTAGCCGCGGTCTTGTGCTGAAGGGCGACGCTGAGAGTCCTGGTCCATTCATCTCCCTGTGCGCTCCCCGGCGGCGTTGCCGGGAATGGCTCCGCATGATAGCCTAGGCCGAAGATAGCCTCGGCAGTCCGTCCTGCGATCTCGTTGAGCGCCCGATTGACCCGGTTGTACTCCCCGTAGTACTCAGCGGTGGGCCCGTCTCGCACTTCGTCGATAATGTGAGGGTCTAGAGCCACAGCGATGGAGACTGCCCTGGGCCACTTCAGGGAGATGGGGGGCATCACTCCCCCAAGATCGGCAAAACCCACGAGAGAAGCTCCCCAGTCCAGCATGTTCTCTTCAAGTCTTCCGGAGGCAGTCCCGCCTGCTTCCTGTGTCCGCACTTTGCGCCTCACTCGGATCCGTGTATCCACCCAGGCACAGCCGGCGCCGATGCCGCTGCCCCAAGGCGATTGTACGCGGATTCCTCACTCCTGCAAAGAACGATACAGGATGGTAAGCGAAGCTTGTCGGTGCTATAATCGCACAAAGGGCAGGGTACAAAGCCGAGGACTGCCCGCGCAAGGTTGGCGAAGATGATGAACCCTCCATCCAGCCAGACTCGCTCGACAGACAGACTCATACCAACTCTGGCCTCTCTGCTGAGCCCTCTTCTGGTCAGCCTTTTCTTCCTGGAAGCACTGCGCCTCTACTTCGCACAGGTGTACCTCGTCGTTTGGGCAGCGCTCTTCTCCGAGCCCGTGGACCTTTCCGGGCTACTGGTGGCCATGATCATGCTGCTCAGTCTGCTCGCCCCACTCACCCTGCCTTTGCTACGCAGAGTCGCGAGCATGAGGGGCATTGCCCTGGCGTCTGCTATAGGCGTATCGCTGGCCCGGCCCTTTCTGAGCGCTGGCCTCCCTTTCGGAATAGAAGCGATCGCCAGTTGTGCCACCATTGCTCTGTACGGGCTCTTCGTGCCGGCTTACTTCGAGCAATACCACCCCTCACACGCCCCAAGGAACCTGCGGGGGTATCTCGTGTCCGGCCTCGCTCTCGCCCTGGCTTATGACATGGCGATCCGCGCCATCGGCACTTCAGCAGACTTGAGCCTGCGGACCGGGTGGCTACCCATCCAGCTATCCCTATCCACGGTCGCTATTCTGTCAACATATCTCGCTCAGCGGAGCACCGGAGTCGCCCACGGGCAGAGGGAACTGAAGCCTGTGCCTTCCTGGGCGGGAGTTCTGGTGCTGTGCGGTTTTGGGCCGCTGCTCTTCCTGGAATACAACCTCTTCATGCACGCCAGCACGGTCTCGCGCTGGATCAACGTGAACTATGACTTGATGGCCATCTTGATACCTGGGGCGACGGTTATCGGGTTGCTCCTTCCTCGCTTCAAGGGCCTTCACAGTCGACCCGCTGTCGTGCTCCAGAACCTGGTGATCCTCGCGGCGATGGCAGTTTTCATGTGGTACGACGGCTGGCTCTCTGGGACCCTCATTCTAGTTGGACAGGTCTGCGTAATCCTGGACCTGCGGCTGCTGTTCCATTTCGCCTCTTCTCACGTTTTCCCGTGGAAGACGTCAACTGTGATGGGCGTTGGCCTGTGTCTCAGCCTGGTGACGGCCTTTCTCCTCACCTTCGTGTTGACGCTCAGCTTCGCCTACGCCTACACCTTTGACTTGTTTCGGGGCACCGAACCCGTGGCCTTCTTGATGGCTGGTGTCTTCCTCGCCGCAACCAGTTTCGTCGCTGCGTCGATATTCCACTTGGCCGATTCGTGGCCTTCCGAGGTCTCCTGGTTGGAACGTTCTGTCGCTGCGCTGCCAGTCGTCCTGGCCCTGATCGGCGTGGCCCTCCAGCCCATGGTCAACCCTCAGCCCGCCGAGCCAAGCTCCCTCACGCTAATGACCTACAATCTGCATCAGAGCTTCGGCATGGACAACAAGATGGACATGGAGGAAATCGCATCTACCATCGTGCGAGCGGACCCCGACATCGTCGGCCTCCAGGAAGCGGACGCCGGCCGTGTTCCCAGCCTATCGGTCGACCAGGTACTGTGGCTATCCCGGAGCCTGAACATGCATAGTGCGTACGGTCCATCGTGGGGCAGCACCTACGGCGTGGCGGTCCTGAGCAGGTATCCCATTATCCAGCAGAAGCGCTACCTCCTTTCCAGCGCCGAGCAGCAGCGATCTTGCCTGGAGACGACGATTGATCTGGGCGAGCAGACGCTCACGTTCTTCTCCGTACACCTGGGGCTCAACACTCAAGAGCGGGAACGCCAGTTGGATGAACTCCTGGCTTACACCGCTGATGCCCCGGCGCCCAAGGTGCTCGTGGGAGACTTCAACGCCCATCCGGACTCGCACGAGATAGGACGAGTTCTGGAGCAATTCGAGGATTCCTTCGCCCTGGCGGGGACCGGAACAGGGTATACGTCGCCAGCCGATGCTCCCCAGGAGACCATAGACTACATCTTCGTGTCGACTGACATCACCGTGGTCTCCACAGAGGTCATCCCGTCTCTGGCCTCGGACCATCTGCCTGTGGCGGCGCGAGTACAATTGTGGACTCCCTAGGGGAGGATTCACCTTCCAGTAGCACGCCAGAGCTCCAGCGTGGCCCTGCCCGTCTTGGCTGTGCCACGGTGAGTCACGTGTGCCGAACACCGGGCATTCCGGCCCGGTACAGATTGCACGCCATAAGGATGCTGCCTGATGACGAATCGCACTAGGAGAAAGGAGGCTTCGCTGTGAGCCAATTGCGCACAGTTGCGGAGTTGATGGCCCTCTCCGCACACACTGCCCCCAAGGGAAGGGGAGACGATTTCATAGCCACCGAGATCCTTGAAGGTGACACCCTGAAGACCCTTGGGCAGAAGATGATCGAGTTTGGCTTGAGGACCGGCAAGGATCTCTTCGACCGGGATGGGAACAACGTCATCCGTTCGGAGGCCGTGCTGCTCATCGGCGTGAAAGAGGGCAAGCCTTTGGGACTCAATTGCGGCGCCTGCGGGGCCGAGAAATGCATCACACCCAACACCTACGACGGAGAGTTCTCGGGCCCACAATGCTGTCTCCGCATGCTCGACCTGGGCATCGCTATCGGCTCCGCCGTGAAGACGGCCAGCCTGCTCAACGCTGACAATCGCATCATGTACCGTATTGGGCCTGTCGCCAGGGAAATGGGCCTCATCGACGCCGACGTGGTCGTCGGTATCCCTCTGTCGGCGACGGGCAAGAGCATCTACTTCGACCGATAGCGCATCTCCGAGCCACCACAGCCCGGACTGCCCCCGGAAGAACGCCGGTACTCCTCCTCACTAGCTCGGAGGGCCCGAAGAAAAAGAGTTGCGCTCGCGGCAGGGTGAAGCCCAAGGATCACGGCTGCCGAGGGGATGCGAAGCTCGTGGTGGTTGCGGAACACCAGGGGGGTTAGCCGTCGAGCGCGGCGTCGGCGGCTCTTGCCAGACTTGCGGCCTCACTCCGTAGAGGACGATTGGAACCTGCGGAACAGTCGTGCGTTGTCTATGGCCACGGCTGCGTAGTTCGCGATGGAGATCAGTAGGTTACGATCATCGTCCGTGAATGTGCCATCCACCTTGTTGATGACCTCAATCACTCCTATCGTGTCTCCCCGGGCGACCATAGGGACGCAGAGGACCGACCTGGCAAGGAAGTCAGTGGATATGTCGATGGCAGTGGCTTCACCAGGACCCCGACCCACGCTGGCAATCAGAAGCGACTGCCCGGTCTCGGCCACGCGTCCGGCAATCCCCTGACCGATTCGCAGACGCAGCGGTTTGACCTGTTCACTCTTCTGGCCCAGCGCAATCTGAAACACCAGCTCGCCCGCCTCCTCGTCAACGAGGAGCAAGGAGCCTGCCTCCACCTTGAGTATGGAGTTGATGCGCTCCATGACCAGGGTCAGGGCCTGCTCCAAGTCCAGCATAGAGGAAAGGGCCTGACCCACCTCATTCAGCAGGCCGAGCTCCTCGGCCCGTCGCTGCACGCTCTCGTAGAGCCGCGCATTCTCCACGCCAATGGCGACGTAGTCGGCCAACACACTCAACAGGTATTTGTCGTTGGTCGAGTACTCTCTGTCACGCTCAGTGCTGCTGACACTGAGCGTGCCCATGGCCTCGCCGCGCAGCTTGAGCGGCACGACGAGGACACTAGCTATCCCTTCCTCGGGTTCGGATCCCTCCGCCATTGTCTGGGCAGGTCCTTTCAAAACCCTCGCCTTCCCGCTCTCGATCACCTCTTGCAGCTGTGCTTCCGCTATCTCCACGCTAGGGACGCCAGGGCCTTCGCCCCCCGCCTCCTGGCGGGCCCCAATGACCAGTCCCCCGGTATCCTTGTCCAACAGATGCAGAACACCGTCTTGCGCACCGGTCACGTACACGGCGGCCTCAACCGCCCGCTTCAGCAGATCATCCAGCCGAAGCAGCGAGTTCATGGCTTGACCAATGCCGTGTAGGATATTGAACTCCTTGATGCGGCGTTCCAGTTCCTTGTTGGCCTGCTGGAGTCGCTTGACCAGGTCGGCCCTCTCCTTCTTTAGCCGCGACTCGTGAAGAGCATGTTCGATGGCCTCTAGGATTTCCTCCATCTTGAATGGCTTAGTGATGTAGTTCTTCACCCCGAGCCTGAACGTCTGCGCGGCAATCGTCTCCGAGCCATGGAAGGTGATAACGATGACCGGTATGTCAACTCCTTCCCTGTTCAGAGCCTCCAAGACCTCCATGCCCGACATCCTCGGCATCTCCAGGTCGAGTATGATCAGGTCGGGCCTTGCGCTCATGGCCAGTGACAACCCACCTTCGCCGTCCACTGCAGAGAGAACATCGTAGCCGTTGGGGCGAAGCACATAGTCCGAAAGAAAATCGATCACCCCGTGGGCATCATCGACCACCAGAACTCTTTCTGTTGCCATGGTCAACCCTCACACAGACACTATCTGGCTCGACCGAACCGCTTGCCAACGATAACCTGTCCGGCGGGACCGAGGACGAAATCCACGAATGCCTCCACTTCCTCGTCGGCGTTCTTCTGAGTGGCAAGAATGAAGCGACGGATCAGAGGATAGCGGTCCTGGGCCACCGCCTCAAGCCCGGGCGCCACACCGTCAAGTGGAAGCGCACGCGCGCCAAGGGGCACACCCGACGACGACGAGTAACCGATGGCCAGCGGATTCTCGGCTACAAGCTTTCCGACCGCCCCAGAGCCAGGTACCACGATAGCCATGGAGGTGACGAGATCTCCACCCGTGATCGCCGCCTCGAAGGCGTCTCGCGTCCCAGAGCCATCTTCACGGCTGAGGACTTGGATGTCTGCTTCCTCTCCCCCCACCTCCGACCAGAGCAAGATTCTCCCGTTGAAAATGTCTCTGAGTTGGTCCGAGGTCAATGAGTCTACCAGATTCTGATCGCTCACCAGAATGGCGATGGCATCGTACGCGATGACCACGGCCTCCAGGCCCTCTTGCTCATCAGGTGCGAGATCTCGCGAGACCAGGGCGATGTCCACCTCCCCGTCCCGCAAGGCATCCAAACCCAGTCGAGTGCCCCTGGCCTGGATATCGATGCTCACGTAATCGTAGCGGTGGGTGTAGGCACCAGCCAGCTCCTCCAACAGAGACTCCATGGAGGTGGAGCCCGCCATCTCCAGGTGCACAGAGGGATGCGGTTCCGCAGCGGCCGTGCACCCCACCAGAAGACAGATGGCCAGGATAAGCAGGCCCCATTGCACATTTTGCCACACTCGACAAGCCACTAGCACCAAGACGCTCATCCCCCGCTGCCACCTCAGACAGACACGCTCGCCGTCGATCCCTAGCGGATCCCCAGGATAGAGAACAGAACGCTTACCAAGCCCCCCGCCCAGCAGTAGATGGCGAAAGGATATAGACTTCGTGTTTGCAGATACCTGAGCAGGAACCTGATGCTCAGGAACCCGCTGACTGCGGCTGAGGCAAAGCCCACCGCGAGGGTCAGTGGCGAGTCGCTCACCATTGGTGCGTCAAAGACGTCCTTCAATTCGAACAGCCCTGCGCCGAGGATGATAGGCACACTCAGCAAAAAGGAGAAGCGCGCTGCCGCCTCCCTGCGGAGTCCGCGCCACAGACCGGCACTGATCGTGGCGCCAGATCGGGATATGCCCGGCGCGATAGCGACGGCTTGACCCAGGCCCACAACCAAGGCCTCCACCCAGCCTAGCTCCGTCATCTCCAACTTTCTTCGACTCCACCTCTCGCTGGCGGCCAGCAACGTCCCTGTCACCACGAGAAGGATCCCGACCCACACAGGCCGGCCAAACAGGCTCTCGAAGAAATCCTCCAAGGTGAACCCCAACAGTGCGGCCGGCAGGCTTCCGAGCACGATCAGCCAGGCCGTCTTTCGGACGGGGTCGCCAGCTAGGGATCGCTCTTTCACGCTCAGCAGTCCGGCCACGACCAATTGCCAGAGGTCTCGCCAGAAGAAAGCCACCACTGCCACGAGCGTTCCCAGATGCAGCAACGCACCGAAAGCCAGACCCATACTCTCCCAATGCAGGAGCCAAGGGACCAGCACAAGGTGCCCTGAACTGCTCACTGGTAGAAACTCGGTGGCGCCTTGCACAATGCCCAGCACGAGTGCTTGCAGGACGCTAGCCAGCAGACTCTCCCCCCGAATGGACCAACTTGCTCCGCCAGACCCGGCGATCGTGCGTGCCGGCTTTGTAGTCTGCCACCTGGTACCTGGCGAGAAACTCTTCTCTCAGGTCCGCAAAACGTCCACGAACGATGGCATCCTGTATCTCACGCATAGTATCGAACATGAAATGCAGGTTATGCAGAGTCGCCAGATGCAGCCCCAGTATCTCCCTGCCGATAACAAGGTGGCGCAGATAGCCCCTCGAGAAAGTCCGGCAGGTGTAGCAGGAGCATCGCTCCTGAGCAGGTGACGGATCGTCCCTGTACTGAGCATTCCGTATGTTCAGTCGTCCTTCTCGGGTGAAGAACGTCCCATTGCGAGCCACTCGAGTCGGCAAAGCGCAGTCGAAGATGTCGATCCCCCTGGCCACGCCTTGGAAGAGATCTTCCGGGCTCCCCACACCAAGCAGATGCCGGGGCTTTCCCTCAGGCAGGAGGGGGATGGTCACCTCCAGCATGTCGTGCATCATCGCCTTAGGCTCACCCACGCTCAGCCCGCCAATGGCGTAACCTGGGAAATCCAGCGAAACGAGATGCCGGGCGCTTTCCGCCCGCAGATCGGAATATGTGCCTCCTTGCACCACTCCCAACATCATCTGATCTTGCCGCGTATGGGCCTTAAGACATCGCTCAGCCCAGCGATGTGTGCGGTCCAGAGCAATGCGGTTGTACTCGTAGTCGCTAGGGTACGGTGGGCACACGTCCAGAGCTATGACGATGTCAGCCCCCAACTGCTCTTGCACAGCGATGCTCTTCTCCGGGGTCAAACGGTGCTCTGAGCCATCGATGTGTGATCGGAAAGTCACGCCATCGTCGTCTATCTCGCGCAGGTCACCCATGCTGAAGACCTGGAACCCCCCACTGTCGGTCAGGATCGGCCCCTCCCAACCCATGAAGCTGTGAAGCCCGCCAAGCCTGGCCACGATGTCTGCTCCCGGGCGGAGGTATAGGTGATATGTGTTGGCTACGAGCAGGGTAGCGCCAACCTCTTGCAGTTCGCGAGGTGACATCGTCTTCACCGTGGCCTGGGTACCTACGGGCGCGAACACCGGAGTTGGCACATCGCCATGAGGCGTGTGTAGCACACCGACGCGAGCCCAGGTGTCCCGACACTTCTTCTCCAGGTCGAAGCTGAAACCCAACCTAGCGCTCCTTCGCCGCCGATTATAGTCCACGTGGGGCGTTCCAGCCACCGGCTCTCGCGAGCGCAGCCGCGCCAGGCCCGGAGGAGGCACGGCGCTAGCAATCGGTGAGGATCAATGCGTCATACGCCTGACCAGTCGGAGGCACGCACAACCGACGCAGCACCGCACATTCGCTGCCCGGTGTAGAGACGTCGGAACGAGGAATTACGCCGAACTAGCCAGTCCCGGTCGGGACGCCAAAGACGGAGAGGGCATTGGCACTCCACACCTGTGCCTTCTGTGATTCGGTGAGATGGGCCAGGCGCACGCGGGCCATTTCGAACTCCTGGTCGTAGACAGGACTTCCGCTGGCGAACAGCACCCGCTCCTCTCCCACTTCGGTGATGATCTCCTCCAGGAAGTCTTCCCGATACGTACCGGCCGTCTCGATAGAGACGTTGGGACACGCCTCAAGCATCCGCCTGGTCTCTGAGAGGAGCATGCCGCAGATGTTGATCTGTCCTCCGTTGCAGGCCACCAGGGAGACATCGGGGAAGCGACGCGCCAGGTCCCAGATCTGAGTGGGATGAGATACGCGCACGTGCCCGGCGTTTACCACGACCGGCCGGCCGTAGCGCCGGGTTTCTTCCAGCAAGGGGACTACGATGTCATCGTTGGCCTGAAAGTTCTCCTCCCACGGATCTAGGTACAGGCCGCAATGGCCGAGTTCTTCAAAGCCCCGGCGCACTTCCGCAATGGCTGCTCGCCCCTGCCACGGGTCCACACGACAGAGACCCATGAAGCGAGCAGGGTGCCGTGCAACGCACTCAGCCACCAGATCATTCATGGGGCCGAGGTGGTAGTCTCGCGGCTTGACCGGAGCGAGAACTGCTCTATCGATGCCTAAGCGGTTCATTCTCGAGAGGATCTCGTCGATGGACTGCCCATAGCCAAACAGGCAGGAACCCAGAAACACGTGGGCATCAACGATCATCACCCGTCTCCGCCTACGCTCACTCGGTCGAGGATTGCCTGGATGCTGCGATGGAAAACGGCATCTTCGTCCTCCAAGGCCAGCCCTGCCAGTCTGACCTTGTGCACCTCGATGCGCGGGTCGCAGCCCGGGCCGTCACTGGCGTACAAGACCCGTGCCGAGCCGATCCGTCCTACGGCCTCTTTGATCGCTCGAGGATAGGGAAGCGCAGACGTATCAAGAGCGATGTTGGGATATCGGTCTGCCACCCGGATGGCATCCTTCCAATGGAAGTAACCGCCCATGTGCCCAAGTATGATCGTCGCGTTGGGGCAGGCTTCAGCCGCTTGAGCTACCTGGAGGGGAAGAGTCAGTTCCTCGTCGCCGCAGTGAAAGAGGACCGGAGCGTTGTATCGAGTGGCTAGCTGGATCATATCCAGAGTTTCCGGTTCCGCTGGATGGCAGAGATTGCCCACCGGGTGCAGCTTCAGCCCCTTGAACCCGTATTCCTCCATCGCCTTCTCAAAGAGGCGATGCGCTGTGAGCCCCCGGCCTGGGTGCATCCTGGCGTAGCCTATCAGACGATCGGGGTACTTGTTTACAGCCTCCGCGATGTACTCGATCGATCCCTCCACATCGGGCGCTTCCCCGTAGGTCATGATGATGCTCGTGTCTATGCCGGCTTCATCCATCAAGCGGATGATGGTTTCCGGAGGGTCGTACCAGCCGACTCGGTCAACGTGGGTGTGAGAATCGATAATCATCGGAGCAGCCAACTTGCGAACGAGGTTACGAACATGACATCACGCGTTCGCGACGACAGTCCTCTTCCTGCTGTGGATCGCTTCATCTGGGTCACTCCCGCGTCCTCCCCTAACGGTCCTCGCCACCCGCTGGATATGTGAAACCGACGGTGGCTCGTCAAACCCATGGTGGCTCGTCAGACCCTGCGCCGGCCTGGCCCTGGCCACCACGGAGACACTCTATCGTCCTGCGGAATTGTATGGAAGCAAGCCACGCTGTGTCAAGCACAGACCGCGACATGCTGCGGGGCCCCGCCAGAATCGGGGTGCTGGTCAGTTGGGCGCAGCACCGTGGTTGCTCACCATGTCAAGCGCACCAGCACCGATCTCACGACTCCCGCCACTCTATGCCGCGTGTATCTCGAACCGTTCCCTACAGGAGCGTGGGCATGTAGCTGACAAGCGCCCTGACAGTCGCAGGATGCCACAAGAGGTTGTGGCCCAGGCCAGCCAGTTGTGCAACCGGCCATCCGCAGCCAGCATTCTGCAAGCTGACAGTGAGCCCCCTGCGAGCGAACCAATCTCGTTCCCCCACCAATACCAGGCCCTTGATCCCGGCCAGATTCGCCCGAAACGGCCCCTGTCGTGCAAGCCCCTTGAGAACCGAAGCCATACCTACCAGGTCCCAGAGTCTCCCGCTCGAGAAACGCCACAGGCGGAGAAGCGGACGCACCAACAGATCAAGACCCTGTCCAGCGACGTGGCAGCCGAGCCTCAGTCCCGTGCTCTGGGTCATGGTCCTCACGGGAGAGATGGACACCACAGACAGTTCCGGCCTCTCTTCTGCCTGATCAGTTGACTCCGAGCCACCTGCTGAGTTGCGCTTGGCGAACTCCCACAGCGCGGCTGCGCCAAAGGAATGACCGATGCCCACAATCCGGCCACAGTCATATAGGTCCAGGCAACGCAGGACGTATTCCAACTGCCGCGAATAGTGTTCGGGTGTGAGGCCCAGGTTGCACGCAGTCGCATCCACATTCCCGCCGTCCTGACCCAGACCGGCCAGTACGACGCCGATGGCCTCTTTCCCCAGCTTCTCTACCGAGCGCAGGACATTGGAGACGAGCCCTCCCTCGCGGCCCAGCGACGGCTGCCGTATGCCCCAAGAACTTCTGCTACCCCCAAAGCCATGCAGGAATGCCACGACCACCCGGTCCTGTCTTTCTTTCTGGGGGGAAGTGTCCAGGAGTAAGTTGGGCAATACCAGGGTCACAGGCGACTTGCTGAGACCAGTCTGTCTCCGGAACTCCTCCAACTCCGGGCCGTCCAACAGATCCGTCACATCAAAATCGAGGAGGGTCCTGTTTCCGGCGACCCTCCTCGACCTCGAGAACTCCGCTACCAGATTGACTAGTGATTCGTTTGTCAAGCGCCTATCAGGCACCTCCCTTTGTTGTCCGACACACCGCGATGCCAACCGATGTATCAGCGAGACAAGAAAGCGCGACGACCGAGTCAGGTCATCGCGCTACTCATGGCGCGATCGCGCCGTCACTCAGTACGCAGGCCCTCGGTTTGACCAAGCTTCCGAAGCGGCCTACTATGCCCTATGTGCCGCAGGTAGCGCAACTGGTCGCGGCGCAGCCAGAACAGCCTCCACCGGTCAGAGAGCGGCTACTCTCGCCTCCGTCGCCGCCTTTGCTCACGGCCGAGAACAAGGAGATGGCTCGCCGAGTATGAGCGCCAGTGCACTCAACGCATGACACAGGCTCATCGGCCTGGCTGAAACTGCGCAGCACCTCGAACTTGCACTCACAGTCGTCGCAATAGTACTCGTAGAGCGGCATCAGATTCTCCCTGCGCGACAGAACAAGTGGCTACTTCTACAAGTCTACCACACGGTTGTAGCGCTGTCAAATCGTCGCGACACCCTTGGTCGATCGAGAGGAGGGCAACTTGCAGCCACTTGCCAACAGGGCTCTCGACCTGAGCCAGACGCAGGGCGCACGCAGAGCCAGAGTATTGTGATCAAGAACGGTATCGTGGAGGCCATCGTAGGGATAAGGGCAGCACCGCTGAAGTTGGGGAGGTCTGGATTCATCAGCGCGAGCGAGTTCTAGTCAATATACCCCGAGTTCCCGCAGGCGTTCGTCAGAAATGCCGAAATGATGGCCCAATTCGTGCATCACAACCTGTCGCACTTTGTCACGAACCTCCTCCGCACTGCGACAGTAGGCCTCGATAGGTCCTTGATAGATCGTGATCTTGTCTGGCAATACCAGCCCGTAGCGAGTGGTGCGCTCAGTCAAGGGCACACCCTCGTACAAGCCGAAAAGAGTCTGGTCAGGAGAAAGGCCCGCCCTCTCCACATCATCGCGGCTGGGCCAGGCCTCGATCGCCACATCTACGTTTTCCATTTTCTCCTGAAATTCGGGCGGCAGACTGTCCAGAGCTTCCGCAACCAGCCTCTCAAACCGTGACCTTTTCACGCCTCACCCCTTGGTCATCCTGCCCGGTTGGCAGGTCCGGCAGAAGTTGGTGAGCCTCCCTCTGGCCGTTATCTCAGAGATGGGGGTTGCGCACCGGGGGCACGGGGATCCACCCTTGCCGTGCACGCTCAGGAAGTCCCTGATCTTGACGTCTATATCGTCGCCGACGCGCTCCCTCAAGACAGTGATGGCCTGGAAGAGCACCGATCGCATCGAGTGGTACAGCCGCTCGACCTCGTCGGGAGATAGTCTGGGCCGCTTACGAAAAGGGTACAGCCCTGCGTCGAAGAGGATCTCGTCGGCGTAGGCGTTGCCTATTCCCGCCAGCACGGCTTGATTGGTCAGTATACCCTTGATCTCCCCCCGCCGGCCCAGCAGTCGCTCTCGGAAGAGCTTCGCGGTTAGTGCGGGATCGAGGGCATCAGGACCCTGCCCGGCGAAGCCAGGGACAAGTCCTTCGTCAAGCGTCAGGTAGATCTTACCCATCGACTTGGGGTCCACATAGCGTAGATCCATCCCGCTGGAGAGGTGGAGGATCACAAACGTCTTGGCTGGACGCCGATCGTCCGGAGGACAGTAAAACAACCGTCCCGCCAGCATCGGGTTGACCACAATCAGGTGTCCGCTCTCCAGGTCAAGAAGCAAGAACTTCCCCCTCCGCCTGACGCGGGAGAGCCGGTTACCTTGTAGAGTCACGGCGAAATCATCTGGGACGAGTGTGCGCACCACGAGTGGCCGTAACACCTCCACCGATTCGATCCGCTGACCAGGCAGCACCCCCTCCAGGTACTCCTTGATCACCTCAAGGTCAGGAATCTCAGGCATGCTCCTGCGCCCCTGTGGAAAAGGCGTCGACGAGATCTCGCGGGAATCGCCGCACGCGCCCGTCCCGATCCGTACATAGGTGCTTCGTATGCCCCGTGACCAGAAGCTGCCCGGTGTCCTGCATCAGCACCTCGTAGTACATAGTGACACTTCGGCTGCGCGCCTCCGACACCGAGGTCCGAACCACCACCACGTCGTCATAACGCGCCGGAGCGAGGAATCTGGCGTCCACTGCCGTGACCGGAAGGTACAGGCCTTGCTCCTCGAATTCGCGGTAGTTGCCGCCCCTCTGCCTCATGAACTCGCCTCGGCCTACCTCGAACCACACGATGTAGTTGGTGTGATACACGATGCCCATGGCATCAGTTTCCGCGTAGCGGACCCGCAGACAAGTCTCGACCACATTATTCCCGCCCATACGCTCTCCCCTTGGCCAAGAAGTTGACTCCTGTCGCCATCATATCACGCCCGGCGCATGTTGTCAACGCACAGAGCTTTCGAGGCAGGGAGGTCAGGATGGGACCAGGTCCCTTCACTCTGCGAACGTGGCTCTCCCATCTCGCCCTCCAGCTTGGTCAGCTTCTAGCGCGCCAGCCGACCTTCATGGATCCTCAGGTAGACAACTCCAGCAAGGATCATCAGGCTGCCAGCAAGCTGCATGCCACCTAAGCGCTCGCCCAGCAGCACGTAGGCGAGCGCTGCGGTGAAGACCGGCTCCACGGTGAGTATCAGATTGGCGACACTGGAGGGCAGGTACCCCAGGCTCACGTTGTACAGCCCAAAGCCAGCCACGGTGGGTCCTGCCGCCAGCAGGAATAGAATGGCCCAACCGCCCAGGGCGTTACCCAACCACAAGAGGTTGGACGGCCCCGTATCGAAGCCAGGCAAGAGACCCTCTGGCAACAGGTTGAAGAGCATCAAGAAGAGTGCGGCAAAGCCGAAAGTGTACAGTACGGTCGTCCAGGGATTCAGGCCACGCTGTGATGCAGAGCGGCCCATCAGGCTGTAGATGGAATAGCATAGGCCGGAGAGCGTCCCGGCCACCACACCTACCAGGTTAGCACGCCAGGCTGCCTGGTCCAGGGCCCCGGACACCAGGAAGCAGCCTCCCAGGCAAAGGGCGACTGCCAGGAGCTTGATCCCATCCAGGCGTTCCTTGAGAAGCCACCAGCCCAACAGCGCGGTGAACCCTGCTGAGCAGTAGACGAGAACGGTGGAGAGGGCCGCGCCGATCAAGGAGACCGCGAGGGTCCACAGCGCATTGAAGATGGCCAGCGTGAGGCCGTACAAGATCAGATAGAACAGGTGATGGCGCTTCACCCGTATCAGGACTGGCCTCAGCAGTCCCAGCACGCACAATAGAGTGAGGGTCACAAAGCCGTCTCGCCAGAAGGCCAACACCAGGGGAGGCATACGGTAGGACTGAGTAAGGTGTCGGATGAAGATGGCGGTGGTCGACAGGATGGCCGCGCTGACCAGAGCGGTCACATAGCCACGACTGAGTCCGGTCCTGTCGGCCACAGCGGGTGACTTCCCGCCAGCTTCATGGAGATGCTCCGTCAAGCGCACGATGGAGCCCTACTGCGATTCCTCAAGGAACCCCTTGATCAGCGCCTCGATTCTCTCCTCAGGCTCACTCGATACATCAAACCAGTGGATGGTCTCATCATCCATTCGGAACCACTTGTACTGCTGCCTCACCAAGCGATGGGTCTCGCTCTTGATCCTCTGAACAGTCTCTGCCAGTCCCAACTCCCCCCTCAAATACATCGAGACTTGGCGATAGCCCAGACCCGACATTGCTGGAAGATCCTGGCTGTACCCCCTGGCCTCCAGGCCCTCCACCTCAGCCACCAGGCCTCTCTCAACCATGCTGTCCACGCGCTCATCCACGCGGCGGTAGAGTCGCCCGCGTTCCATGGTCAGGCCGATCTTCAGAATCCTGTACGGTGGTGCCTTGCGCTCTTGCAGGATAGAGATGCGCTCCTTTGTGGTCTCGTACACCTCCAAGGCCCTGATAACTCTCCGCACATTGCGAGGATCTATGCCATCAGCCGCCTCTGGGTCCAACTGTCCGAGTCGAGCATGCAGCACTGCCGCCCCCTTCCTGCGCGCCTCTTCCTTCAGGTGCTGTCGCAGTCGAGGATTGGGCTCGACCCGCGGGATGGCAAAGCCCTCCAGCACCGCACGAAGGTACAGACCGGTGCCGCCAACCAGGAAAGGTACCCTACCTCTATGGAGCACATCTTCGATCGCATCATAGGCCCTCTCCTGATATTGGGCCAACGTGAACTGCTCGTCCGGGGCAACGATATCGACGAGATGGTGAGGGACCATCGACCGCTGTGCGGCGGTGGGCTTGTCGGTGCCGATGTCCAGGCCCTTGTATATCTGGCGGGAGTCGGCGGACACTATCTCGCCCCTCACGCGCTGGCACAGTGCTATGGCATACCTCGTCTTGCCAACGCCGGTTGGCCCTATGATGGCGATCAAGGGCGGGGGGATGGCTGCCATTACTTCACTCCTCGACGGCGCTCTTGATCAATTCCATCTGCTGCACTCTGCCCCCGCTGGACATCAAGATAGACACGACGTCAATCCTCCAATCAAGGGGCAGCGAGTTGTGCTCTTGGAGGTACGTTGCAGCTACGTCTATCAGCTTCTTCTTCTTGGCTGAGGTGATGGACTCCACCGGCAAGCCGTGACTGCGACCCCGCCGAGTACGGACCTCGACGAAAGCCAGGCACTCACCATCCAGAGCGACGATGTCCATCTCGCCCCCCGCGCAGCGGTAGTTCATCTCGCAAATGACCCACCCCAGCTCCTCCAGATGCGCGGCAGCCAGCTGCTCGCCCCGTCTGCCAACCTGCGCTGCGGTCTGCTCTGGGCTGCGCCTGGTACGTTGCACCTGTACGTCACTCGCCAGCAACCGCACGGGGGCGTAGGAGAACCGATGGATGGGGCATGGGCCCTTACGGTACAGAGCCTCACGGTGTCGCGACGTGCCGTACCCCTTGTGCTGGGCGAAGCCATACCCCGGGTAAACCTGGCCCAGGCCAACCATCATGCCGTCCCTGATAACCTTGGCCACGATGGAAGCGGCAGCGATAGAAACGCAGCGGTCGTCTCCTCCGGGTATACCTTCGTGGGGCAGACCGCGGTAGGCCAGGGGAAAGCCGTCTACAAGGAGATAGTCGGGAGGGAGAGGCAGGAGGTCCAGCGCCCTGCTCATAGCCAGCCTGGTGGCCGGTACGATGCCCAGAGAATCGACTTGAGCTGCGCTCGCCACCCCCACACGAAAAGCAATCCCTGTTCTAGAGATGCGGTCGTAGAACTCGGCGCGCCGCCTGGCTGTAAGGCGCTTCGAGTCCCGAATACCAGCCAACTCTTCGAGCAGAGTGGGGGAGTCCAGGGGAAGGATCGTCGCACAAGCTACCACCGGGCCTGCCCACGAGCCGCGGCCTACCTCGTCGAGACCGGCGACGGCACGGTACCCTTGTCTGCGGAGAGCTAGTTCTCGGTCGAGGGTCGGTCCGCTCTCCATAGGGGATTCTCACCATACAATAATAGCCCCGCAGCTCAATACAGCAAGAGCCTGCGGGGTCAGCAGACGGGCGATTCTCATGGTCGCGAGGCGAGCACAGCGGCCAGAAAGGACCTAGCTTGCTGGTTTGTTCTCGAGGCGCTTCTCTCTCAGCCTGGCGGACTTGCCTGTGCGACCGCGGAGGTAGTAGAGTTGCGCCCTGCGCACGTGCGAGTGCCGCAGAACCTCTATCTTGGTGATACGGGGCGAGTGAAGCGGAAAGGTCCTTTCAACACCAACGCCGTGGGCTGCAATACGCCGTACTGTGAAACTGGCATTCACCCCGCCCTTGTAGAGGCGCATCACAGTACCCTGGAAGATCTGAGTTCTTCGCTTGCCGCCCTCGAAGATCAAGATGTGTACTCTGACCAGGTCACCCGGGCGCAGCTCGGGCAGTTCCTCCTGGCTTTTCAGCTGCTGCTGCTCGACAGATGCTACTAAGTCTACCATTGCCATTCACCATCCTATGTCCAAACACCACTTTATTGTACCACCAGACCGCACCTGATGCAAATGCAAGTCGCAGTCGTCAACTCGGGACGATCAGCCCACGCCCGGCATCACTCGTCGATATCCAGTTTCAGGTGCAGTTCCTTCAACTGCTCCTCCGACACGGGCGAGGGGGCATCGAACATCAGGTCCGCGGCGGCTCCCGTCTTGGGAAAGGCCATCACCTCTCTAATGCTCTCTTCCCCCGCCAGGATCATCACCAACCTGTCTATTCCGGGGGCTATGCCGCCGTGGGGAGGCGTGCCGTACTCGAAGGCGTCCAGCAGATGGCCGAACTGAGAACGTACCTGCTCCACGGGCAGGCCCATGATCTCGAAGATCTTCTCCTGGATGTCCCGACGATGGATACGGATGCTGCCCCCTCCGATTTCGACATCGTTGCAGACGACATCGTACTGCTGAGCCCGCGCCGCCCCCGGGTCGCTGTCCAACAACGATAGATCCTCTTTCGCCGGAGCGGTGAAGGGGTGGTGCATAGCATCCCAGCGCTTCTCCTGCTCCTTCCACTCGAAGAGAGGTATGTTCACTACCCAGACGAAGGCCAGCACATTCTTGTCACGTAACCCCAGACGCTCCCCCATCGCCAGCCGTAGTTGCCCCAAAGCCGCGGCCACTACAGGAGTCCGACCTGCGACGATGAGGAGGAGATCGCCCATTCTTGCATCCATTCTCTCTGTGAGGGCATCCACCGTCTCCAAAGAGAGATGCTTGGTCACGCTGGAGCGAACCCCTTCTGGCGTCAAGGCCATGGAGACCAGCCCCTGCGCCCCGTGCTGCTGCACGAACTCACCCAATTCATCGAGTTGCTTGCGGGTGTAAGTGGCGCATCCAGGAACCCTGATGCCCTTCACCTGGCCCCCCTGGGCGACAGTGGAGGAGAAGATGCGGAAGCCACTGTCCCGCACTAGATCGGATAGATCCGTCAGCAGCATCTCGAAGCGCATGTCCGGCTTGTCGCTCCCGTACTTGTCCATAGCCTCCTGGTAACTCAGCCGTGGGAAAGGCTTGAAGAGAACCCGCTTGGTTGAGACCTCTTCCACCAGTGCGGTGAACAAGTCCTCGGTCACTTGCAGGATATCGTCCTGCTCCACGAAAGACATCTCGAGATCCAGCTGGGTGAACTCAGGCTGTCGGTCAGCGCGCTGATCCTCATCACGGAAGCAGCGGGCAATCTGATAGTACCGGTCCATGCCGGCCACCATCAGCAACTGCTTAAGCTGCTGGGGAGACTGAGGCAAGGCGTAGAAACGCCCAGCGTGTATCCTGCTCGGCACGAGGTAATCTCGCGCTCCCTCCGGAGTGCTCTTGATGAGGATGGGAGTCTCCACCTCCACGAAACCCCTCTCATCAAGAAAGCGGCGGATGAAGCTCACCACACGATGCCTGAGCATCAACTTGCTCTGCATTTCCGGGCGGCGCAGATCGAGATACCTGTACCGCAGTCTGAGTGTCTCGTCGGCTGACGAGCCCTCACTGATGGGGAACGGCGGCGTGCGTGCTTCATTTAGAACTTCCATGGTCTCGGCCACGACCTCTACCTCGCCCGTACCCATCTCCGGGTTCTCCTGCCCGGCGGGGCGACGCCTGACCTTGCCCCATATCCTGAGCACGTACTCACCGCGAACTTGAGCCGCAGCCTGGTGCGCTTGCTCCGACAGCGACGGGTCGAAAACCACCTGGACCAGACCCCAACGGTCCCTGAGATCGAGGAAGATCAAGCCGCCGTGGTCACGGCGTCGATGCACCCACCCCGCGAGTGTCACCTCCTCGCCGACGTTCTTGGCCCTCAACTCCCCACAAGTATGACTCCTCAGCACTACCCTGTCTCCTGTGTCAGCGTCTTCAGCAGCTCAGAACACGCTGTTCCCGTTGATGGTTAAGTCGAATCTGCAGTCCAGAAAGAGAGCAGCCCGACGGCTCAGGAGCATCCGGGACATGAAGATCTCGAAATACTCCCCCACCTGAGAGACCCCAGTGTCGATGTCCAACTCCAGGGTGATCGTCTTCTGTTCTCCGTCGACCCGCAGAAACGACCTCTCGACCGCGTAGTTGACCCGATCATGTATGTCGAAAGCCAGCATGTCTCGGTTCTGCACCCGAGAGCGGTGCACATCCGACTTGTCGGCCAGGATCACTGCCGCCGACACGTCGCTCACCGGTTCGCCCCTTTCCTCCTCGTGATTGCCAATGGCGCCCATGACCAGCGCGATCTCTTCGAAATCAGCGCCCAAGCGGAGCAGGACATCTCGGGCGATGAGAGCACCAGCCCAATCATGCTCATCCCTGTAGATGACATTGCCGATGTCGTGGAGGTAGCCCGCAATTTCTGCCAGTTCCGCCCTTCGCTGGGGGAAGCCCAGCCGCAGCAGCACATTCTGCGCAATGTTGCCCACTAGACGGGCATGACGTTCACCATGCTCGGTGTAGCCGAGAAGATCCATCTGCTCGTTTCCGCGCGTCAGGTAGGCCTGGACTTCTGCATCACTTTCTAGTATCTGGACCGTAACCGGCGAGTTGCCCGTCCTCTCGTCCGTAGACCCGGTTCCCTCGAGACTTGAATCGCCGACCATCCTTAGGTCTGTCATGCTCTCATCCATCTACCACGCATACCGCGCACTCCCGACGCCGCAACCTAGATCAGCGTCCACAGTGACGCTTCCTCTCCGCTGCAAGTTTATGTCAATCAGGTATTAGCATCACGGCCTAATCGCGCTCACTCCGGCCCGCACCTTCATGGCGGGCAGTTTGGTGCGAGTTATGTCTACCCGCGGTTCATGCAGACTACGCCCTTCTGGATGGGATAGCACGAACCACAGCCTTGGCAGACAATCCTCGCTGACTGCCACAGGAGGCTCTGTTCCCTGCACTGGGGACAGCGCAGCACCTCCCCTACCGCTGCCGTCCGCTCTCTTGGGCCTGGTGCACCCTCTTTTCTGGCCCACACCAGATCGTAGTACGTTTGCCACTGCTCAATGTCCACAGAGGTCATCGGCAACTGCGCCAGGATGGCCCTCAACCGATCCTTGGAGAAGGCTCGTCCCGGCAGGAGAAGGGCGTCCAGTCCCCTACGATTGCTCGCCAGCAGCACGCCACCGGGCCTCAAGACCCGCGTCATCTCCTTCAGGACACGGGTCGGGTCGGCCATAAACTCCAGCGCCTCCACACAGCTTACAGCGTCAAAGCCGTCGTCCACAAAGGGCAAATCGAGGGCGTCTTTCCACAGCCAGGTAACCCGCTCCTGGTGTTGAGCCGCCTTTCGCTTCGCCTCCTGCAGCATCCCCATGGATAGGTCCAGCCCGATGATACTGCCCTCGAACTCGAGGCTGCGCAGCAGCGTCAGGGGAACCCGGCCAGTGCCCGTGGCCACATCCAGCACCAGGGGCCTCCTGGTACCTCGCAGCCCACGCGCCAGCGGCAGGCCCAGGGCACGGGCGTCATCTACATCATCGAACCGTTTGATCTCGTCGTAGCTAGCGGCCCCGCGGTCGTACAGAAAAGCCACCGCCCCGGACCCCAAGTACGCGCCCTCGGTCACCACCACGAGCCAGTAGCAGACCCCCGCCGCCCCCGCCAGAGCAAGCAGGGCGAGCGCTGCTGCCGTCATGCCATCATCGCCATTGCTGTCACCATCGTGGCCAGCATGGTAAAGATCTGCACGCGCCTCAGGTACCATACCCCTTCGCCCATGCTCAGCAGCGCGGGCTGGAGCATCAGTTGTGGAAGCAAGAGTAGGGCCACACCCCCGGCCAGTAGAGGTTGCCTGGCCACGACGAGCAGTACAATGGCCGACAGGTGAGCCGCCGCCAGCAGATTCGGGCCCCTGCCCAAACGCTGTCCACCAAGCAGCCTATACGCGTGAAAGGTCGTGGCGTAGGCCGCCGCCCACACCAGCGCCTGGCTCAACGGTCTCAAGGCATTCATACCGAACTGCAGGTCGCTGAAAGCCGCCCAACCCATCAGCCAGGGAAGGCCCGCCAGGTAGCAGCTTGCCAGTACACTGGAGAGAAGTCCCTCTCCCGGGGCCATGGCCAGGCGCCACGCCGCAAGCCCCAAAGCCACGACCGTAAGACCAAGAGGTACGCTGCCCAGCACTGACGAGATGAGCAGGGCCCAGAGCGAAAGAAAGCCCCATCCCAGTATCGAGCCTCTCGCTCGCGGCCAGATCCTTGACGCCCAGCTAGCTAGCCTGCTCTTGGAAGAATCCAAGACACGGAGCAGTGCCGAGCCAGGAGATCCGCGTGGTCGTGCCAGCTCTCCGCTCTGTCCACCAGGGTTGCCCTTTTTCTTCCGTCGCGGAGCCTGCCCATCGAGCCCGGCCAGCGTCCACATGCTGCCCAGGACAGAATCGGCCAGAAGCACTCCCAGCAGCAAGACCACCGGGGTACGCCACTGTACGGACAGTCCCCCCGAGGCCACAGCTCCACACAGGACAGCCCACGCAGGGCCCAGCCAGACACGTGATCCGGCGTGGCCAACCACGAGCGTCACCAGGCGCCCTTCCACCCGCTGTTCTCCCTGCCCCTCTGGACACATGCGCATGCCTACCAGGCCCAGCTTGAATTGCTATTATAGCACAAGGCGCGGCACTTCCCAACGATCGCACCCCGCAACTTCGACTGAGCCCCACCAAACACGCGCCTGATCTTGTCCAGAACCGCGCCCTGCCCACCCACGCAGGAAGGCTTGCCGGCGAGTGCCCAGGATGCTACAATGCCGTGCACATACCATCGCCTTTGGGGTGCCGTGCGAGGAGCAAGCACCCTTGTACGCCGCCCGTGCGGTTCGAGCGAGACCGGGTATGGCTAACAAAACCAAGGGGACAACCACGCCTCGAAAGTCGGGCGGGAGGCGGAACCGGCCCGAGCAACTGACGTGGGTCTTGATCTCGGCGTTCTTCGTCGTGGCCTTCGTTCTCAGGGCATGGGGAGCCCGGTTCGGCCTGCCCGAGTACCTCTACCACCCCGATGAACACGCCATAGTGGACAGGGCGGCGTCCATCCTGCGAACCGGCGACTACAGCCCCCACTGGTTCAACTACCCCTCGACCTACATCTATCTCCAGGCCCTGAGTTACATCCCCTACTTCCTCATCTCAGCGGCCCGTGGCTTCGGCAACACTATCCCCGACCCGGCGCCGTATGGCTTCTACTTCGCGGGCCGGCTGATGACGGCCTTCGTGGGCGCGCTGACGGTGCCTCTCGTCTACGCCCTCGGCGCGCGGCTGTTTGGACGCAGAACCGGGCTCCTGTCGTCTGCACTGCTCTCGTTCTGCCTCCTCCACGTCGTCCACTCCCACTACGTGACCACCGACGTGCCCGCGGCTTTCTTCGTCACCTTGTCTCTGCTGTTCTGTAGCCTCCTCCTGCAGAGCGCAGAGATGAGGTACACCGTCCTGGCGGGCCTCGTGGCGGGACTGGCAGCGTCCACCAAGTACCCGGCTGCGGTGGCGCTGATCCCCGTTCTCGCCACCCAGGTGCTGGCACGCTCCACGCCGCAGGGGCAGACTCCGGCCAGGCGGCTTGGCCTGAGCCTGGCGACGTTCGCCGGGGGTTTCCTGTTGGGCACCCCCTATGCCGTTCTGGAGTTGAGCACCTTCCTCAGCAGCCTGGCCTCAGTGCTGGGCCACTACGGGGCCAGCCAGCCGGGATTCGAAGGCGGCAATACCTGGCTGTGGTACCTCCAAGAGACGCTCACCAGCGCCGATGCGGTCATAGTCGGGCTGGGGTTGGTCGGCATCGTGTGGGCTGTGGTCAAGCACCGGCGAGGGGACCTGGTGTTGCTCTCCTTCCTCGTGCCCTACTACGTGCTCATCTCTTTGTGGCGCGTCAGGTTCGAGCGTAACCTGGTGGCCCTCCTTCCGCTGCTCGTCGTGCTGGCCGCCCGTCTAGTTGTGGACGCCGTCTCGTGGTTGGGGACGAGGTGGCCGGTCCTGCGGAGATGGGAACTCCCCCTCTTCGCCTGCGTGACCGTGGTGACCATCCTGATGCCTGCCAGGGCGGTTCTGGACTTCGATGAAGCCCTCTCGCAGAGAGACCACCGTACCCTGGCCGCCGAGTGGGTCAACGCCAACGTCCCGGCGGGGTCGAAGATCGTCACCGAGGCCTTTTCCATACCCCTGGACGAGGAGCGCTTCGAGGTGGTCCAGTTGGTGCGCATCGACAGCCAGGACCTGGACTGGTATAAGCCGGAGGAAATCGACTACGTGGTCATAAGCGACGGCCACTGGGGCGTACTGCTTGGCCAGCCAGAGAAGTACGCCCGGGAGATCGAAACCTACCACGACATCCTCTCCCACTCGGTTGTGCTGCAGGAGTTCCCGGGCGATGCTCCCTCATCATTGAGCAGCGGTTATCCCACCATCGCCATCTACCACTTCGCCGATGTCCTGATTCTGAAGCTGGAGTAGCACCCACGGATCCCGCGGTGAAGGATCGACGCTAATGGGCCGGCACTTTCCAGTGCGAGTCCTGGGCCAAGGTGACATTGGCCACCAGCAGGCCAAGCGCCTGGCTGTCCGCCCATGATACTCTTTCTGACGGGGGGATGTCGCTTGCAGTGCCCGTTGCGAGCGCCCAACCAACAATCCAAGTCTACCGGCTCCCCTACGAATACCCTCTTGGGCTCGATTGGTCGCGGAACCACCATCAGCCAGCGTGCTCGTACTGGCTGGCGCGACCAACCAAAGCTCGCGACCGGTCCAGCACCCTCCTTTCTGCTCGTCCGGCTACCCGAAGCCGGTTACTCCCCACCGGCCGCGTATTCTCTTGGGACCGAACCGGACAGGGTTGACAGTCTTGGTGTTTCTTATGTAAACTTATTATAGAAAGGAGCTACAGTCTTGCCAGAGGCGAGGCGCACAACCGGCTCACGTGGATCTGTGCGCCCCGCACTAGTTGACGGACAGACGAAGATGCTAGACGAACTCACCTCACCTGGGGCCGAAGGAAGAGACGAGTGCCCGCGCGGCTCTCTGGATACGCTCTTCAAGAGCCGGTACCACGGAGCTGCTAACATCCGTGGCATTCGCTACCAGATCCTGTACTCCGTGCTCCGCGGTTTCGACCTCTACGACCCGCGGTTCGATGCCATGTTCCTCCGACTAGAGGGAATCGAGGACCTAGACCTCATCGGAGCGCGAGTTCCCGGAGAATACATCCAAGCGAAGTATTCTGAGAAGCCATGGACTTGGTCGAGCCTGAAGCGTCCTCTCACTGCCTTCCTCCACGAGCTACGAGCGGATCCCGACTGTCATCTTGTCCTGGTGGTCAGTTTTGAGCTGCACGGCGAGATTGCCAAACTGGCGGACGCACGTTCCCAGTGCCAGTCACATGCGCCACGGCTCCAGAAGAGGTTCCGCAGACTCTGCGTGCAGGCGGGAGCGTCGAAAGAGGAGGCCGATCAGCTGTACGCCAACCTGACGATTCAGTCCGTGCCCGAGGACCAGATTCTTGAGAAGCTCAGGCTCTCGGTTACCGACGCGTTTGGGCTCGGCAGTGAGGCTGTCGAGACGTACATCAACGTGCTTGTCGCCAAGTTCGTTGAGTGGGCTGAAGCGAGGGCGACCGTGACTAGGGCCGATCTGGATCAAGTGCGCATCGACGTCGGCGAGGCGCTCTCGCGCGAGACGGAATTCGAGGCTTATGGGCGTGGCCTCATAGACAGGATCCCGTGGGAACTCGACGAACAGCCGGACGACTTCTTCAATGCCAAGGCAACGAGGCCCGGCCACATAGCGGGCGGATTGGATATCCGCAGAGAGACGTGGCTTGATAGGATCAACGCTGCCCTGATGTGTTCCAGTACGTGCGTGCTGCGTTCGTCCAGCGGGCAGGGAAAATCCACGTTGATGTATCGATACGCTCGTGAGCACTGGCCTCCGGAATCGACTTACATTCTTCGGGCAGCCGAATCGCCGGACCAGGTGGCGCTGGTAGCGAACTACCTGCGGTTCAAGGCCCACCTAGGACTGCCAATCCTGTTGCTTGTCGACAACGCGGGGCTGCGCACTCGCCTGTGGCCTGCGGTGGCTCAGGAATGCGCAGCGCTCGGTGTCCGAGTCCTCGTCACAACACGGACTGAAGACTGGTATCGTTTTGCACGGGAGAGTCTGACGGGCTATGAAGTACTTGAGCCCACGCTTCAGCGTGCGGAAGCACGGCAGCTGTTCGTGGCGTTTCAGGGTCGGGGCCAACTTCACGCCTCTGTGACCTCGCCGGACTGGGCCTACGAGAAGATAGGACATCCCCACCTGCTAATGGAATACATCTACCTGCTCACCCACGGGCACATGCTTGAGGAGCGTCTGCGAGACCAGATTGCACAGTTCTCAGAGCACGGGGAAGACCCTGCCAAGATTCATCTCATACGCAAAGCTGCGCTGGCGGATGCGCTCGGGGTCTCTCTCTCGGCTGATGGACTGTTAGCGAAGATGCAACTGATGGGCGATCCCCAGCGCATGCTCGACTCGCTTGCCGGAGAATACCTGACCGTCCAAGGCGGCCTGGTCACTGGCCTTCATTGGGTGCGGTCTCTACATCTCTCCCGGATTCTGCACGAGGGGTATCCAAATCCGGCACACACAGCCGTTGAACTCCTCCAGATGGTGGACCCGGAGAGCATACGGGCACTTGTCGCCGCCGCACTGTGTTGGCAGGGGTGTGATACTGACGTCCTTATGCGGGGACTCGCGGAGAAAGCCCGCGACGCAAACCTCGCGGCGACCCTTCAAGTTGTGGATGGCGTTTTCGAGGGCGGATGCCAGAAGCTCTTCGATAGCAACAGAGATCTCTTTGACGAAGCCTTCGAACTCGTTGGGCCGGCCGGGCCGCTATTCCTGGCGACAGCATTCACTCCCGTGGGCGAGGCAGACACGCTAGACCTCATCGCAAACGTGCTCGAGGACGAAAGAGGTGACGCCTTCCGCCAGCTGAAGAGTATTGCCGCCAATGCGCGTAGGGTCGCTGGCGGAGTCGACTGGGCTCGACGGTTCCTAACGGACGTAGTGCACACCATCGGGCCCCTCCTCATGCCTGCGAACCTGCCTCACGTGGGCCGTCTGCTCAGCTGGTGCGCTACCTGTTCGGTATCCCTGCCAGCATGGCATGAGGTTCGAGACAGTGTCGCGAATCTCAAGGGACTATTCGATCTCTCACTGAACGACTTCTGTGCCTTTGCACTCGGGGTCTATGCCTACGACCAGGAAACATACGTGCGATGGTTCGAAGCGAACAGGGAGGACGTTCTCGGTTATCTGAAAGCGAACCTTGACTGCATCGGGCTGGAGGTGTCAGACAACACGGCATTCGTGCAATTCGTGCCAGACCCCGAAGCAGGGGATGCAGGGCATTCCGGGGCCATCTGGCGCCTCACTAGCCTCAGATCCGCTCTCCCGCTCTGCGAGCACTACCGGTCTCGGGGCGTGTGGCTGTTGCCTTTTGGCCTACGTCCTTCGCATATCGAGACTGATAAAGACTTACCCCAGGCTGGTCTGGCGTTGATGTCGGATGTTGAGAAGAATCGAGTCTGGCACACCATCGTGGAGAGCCACTATCTACCCGACAGCTTCCACGCGTACCAGGACGCCTGGTACCGTGCCAGGAGCCATGCATTGCACCTGACTCAACTGCTCTCGCGGGCCGTTGCGGCCACGTTGGAGGGTAAAGCTGTCAATGTCGGCCGCGTCTTGGTTGGCAATCAACTGCCTGCGAAGGTGAGCCACAGTCTGCAGCTTGGGCCGGATCCGCCCTCTCAGACGCCTCAGCCGCTGCGCAAGGCTCTAAGAGATGCTACGCGGGAGTGGGGCCTTAGTACTAGAGCCTGCATCCATCAGCTATTCGACTACATGCAGAATCCAGAGGATCAGCGCTCCGGGAACCTCGCTGTGTACAACATGCGGCAGGCCACCAAGGACTTGTCGCGCATGCACGGAGCCTTCCAGGAACTCTTCCTCGTGAGCCCCGATTACTTTGCTGCTGCCTCGCTCGATGGGGCTGAGGCCACCACATACGTCGAGGCCGGTGATCTCCTCGAACTCTGGATTCTAGACCCGCCAAGAATGCGCCAGCGCAACATAAGGCGCTACCTCAGTGATAGGCATCAACAAGAACGGCGTGAGGCAATTGATCGGGTTCGCGAAGCCACGGCTCCGCTCCGCCAGAGGGGAATAGCGACGCTGCTGCCGAGTGGGCCGTATCTCGACCACCCCCTCCGCTTCTTTCCTCTCACCTTCTCCGTCAGCAATCCCTGCTATCCAGAAAGAGATCTTGCGGTTGTGCTGGAAGCACTCTCGCAAGTGCACGACGTGACGGACTTCTTCTGTCTGGTTCCAACATTCCGGGGCGCACGGATTCTGCAGGGGGGATATCAGTTCAGCTCAAAGCGCCTAGCGGAAGCAAGCCGCAAGCAGCCGGAGATGTGGGAATCCCTTGTCCCCCACGCACTTCCCCGACAGGTATGGGACTTGCTTCCAGATCTGCCCTTGCGGACCTCACCCGCCATGCATCTTCGGGCCAACGTGGCAGCCGTCCTCGGCATGATACCCATGGCGGCCAAATACAGGAACGTGGCGCAGTCGTTCTCGCGACCGCAGAACCGGTGGGAGACAGAGCTTCAACGCCGCTACCTGGACCGACTCAGACAAACCGAAGTCGGCATTGCTGAGGCTGCTGCTGAGGTGCGAGACTACCTCAAGGAGACCTTTCCAGGCCGTGCCGCCGATTCAAGTTTCGCCACCATCCACGACTACCTGGCTGAGGTCGAATCGGCGGCCAGAGACCAGTGCATAGACGAGACGGTCCTGTTTAACCCTCAACTGCGGGATAGACTAGATGAATGCATAGAGGACCTAGTCGACCAATACCTCTAGCGCTCGACTCGGCGAGCGACGCGCCTGTTCACTCGACAGTTCCCATGCCCAGACGGCAGTTGTCGGCACCGCACGCGCTTGATCGTCAATCCGCGAGTCTGACCCCCCGCAATCGCAAGCTATTGCTCACCACAAAAATGGAACTGAAGGCCATGGCCGCCGCCGCCATCCAGGGCACCAGGATGCCCAGCGCTGCGATGGGAATGCCCGCTGAGTTGTAGGCAAAGGCCCAGAACAGGTTGCCCTTGATGGTTCCCATGGTCTTCCTGCTCAACTGAATGGCCTGGGGCACGCCGCGCAGGTCACCCCTCATGAGGACGATGTCACCCACCTCCATCGCCACATCGGTGCCGGTGCCGATAGCCATGCCGATGTCCGCCTGAGCTAGCGCCGGTGCGTCGTTGATGCCATCGCCCACCATGGCCACTACGTGACCCTCGTCTTGGAGCTTCTTCACCTCCTGGGCCTTGTCCTCAGGCAGCACCTCCGCCAGCACCCGGTCGATGCCCACCTGATCGGCTATGGCCCGGGCGGTGCGTTGGTTGTCTCCGCTGAGCATGACGACTTGGAGCCCCATGTCGTGAAGCCGGGCGACCGCCTCAACGGACCCTTCCTTGACGGTGTCGGCCACGGCGATGATGCCCGCAACCTTGCCATCGAGCGCCAACAACATCGTAGTCTTGCCCTCCGACTGAAGCCGGTCCACCTCCTCCTCAGCCAGCCCCAGGCCAACGGCATGATTCTGCATCAGGGTCCGGTTCCCCAGCAGGACCTTCTTTTCGTTCAGTGACACCACTATGCCCTGCCCGGGAACTGCCTCGAAGTCCTGGGCTTCGTCCAAAGCCAAGCCTTGCGCCTCTGCACCCTCTACGATGGCCTCTCCCAAGGGGTGTTCCGAGCCCTTCTCAGCGCTGGCCGACAACCGCAGCACCTCATCCTCAGTGATGGAGCCAAGGGCCACCACGTCCGTCACCCGTGGCTGCCCCTCGGTGATAGTCCCCGTCTTGTCTAGCACGACTGTATCCAGCGTTCCAGCCCTCTCCAGGCTCTCGCCGCTCTTGATCAGGATACCCCGCTCAGCACCTTTTCCAGTGCCCACCATCACCGCTGTGGGTGTGGCCAGACCCAGGGCACACGGACAGGCGATGACCAGCACCGCCACCATGTTGATCAACGATCGTTCCAGGCTCGCCCCACCGATGAGAAACCAGGCCAGGAAGGTGAAAACGGCAGCCCCGATGACGGCAGGCACGAAAACCCCTGCCACCCTATCGGCTAGCCTTTGAACCGGCGCCTTGCTACCTTGAGCTTGCTCCACCAGTCGCACAATCTGCGCCAGGACAGTGTCCTTGCCCACCTTGGTGGCCTGGAACTTGAAGCTACCGGTCTTGTTGATGGTGGCTCCGATGACCTCGTCGCCCACCTCTTTCGCCACCGGCAGGCTTTCGCCCGTGATCATGGACTCGTCAACCGACGAGCGACCCTCCGCCACCGCCCCGTCCACCGGTATCTTCTCCCCAGGGCGAACCACGACCAGGTCGCCGACCAGGACCTCCTGCACAGGCACGTCTATTTCCTGCCCATCCCGGATCACGCGGGCGGTCTTCGCTCGCAGACCCAGCAGTCTCTTCATGGCCTCAGATGTCCGGCCTTTGGCCTTGGCCTCCAGGTACTTCCCCAGGATGATCAAGGTGATGATCATGGCCGCGGTCTCGTAGTAGACGTGCCCGCTGATGAGGAAGGTCGCCGCCAGGCTGTAGAAGTAGGCTGCCGAGGAGCCCATGGCGATCAGCGTATCCATGCCAGCCGAGCGTTGCTTGAGCGACTTCCAGGTCCCGCGATAGAACTGCCGGCCAACGTAGAACTGCACCGGAGTGGCCAGAGCAAGAAGGATGTACTTGCTCCAATCAAAGTGCGGCAGCAGGTGCAGATCCATTCCCATGGACAGCACGAACGTGGGAATGGTGAAAATGAGGCCCACGATCAGCAGATGCCTTTGTCGCCTGATCTCCTCCTCGCGTGCCCGGGCCTCGACGTCCTCGGCCTGCATCTCATCCTCAACCAGAATGACGCCATAGCCGGCGTCCTCGATCGCTCTCTTGAGAGCCTCCAAGCCCACCACCGACGGCACATACTCCACACTCGCCCTTTCACTGGCCAGATTGACGTCGGCCCTCAGGACACCGTCCACCTTCCGCAAGGCGCGTTCCACGTTCTGCACGCAGTTGGCGCAGGTCATCCCTGTGATCGGCAAGTCTATGGTGGCCGTGGCCACATCGTACCCGGCATCGCGGATGGAGCCCACGAGACCCTCGCCCCCCACCAGGCTGGGGTCGTAGCTAATGACCGCCTTCTCACTCGCCAGATTCACTCGGGCTTCTTTCACGCCTTGGGTTTTGCCGAGACTACGCTCTATGGTGAGAGCGCAGTTGGCACAAGTCATGCCCGTCACGGGCAACACCACTTCCTTCTCTGCCATCTAACATTCTCCCCACACCGGGCTCGGGCACGCTCCACAGCCAGACTGCCTCAGCGGTGGCCCGTGCCTCGTGGCCGGCGTCCATTGATATCCGCAGGCCTGCCTCCCGACACCGTCACTTGGCGGCGGGATAGCCGATCTCTCGGAGCACCTCCTCGACCCGGGCGAGCACGGCCTCGTCGTCGTACGAGACCGTCACCTGCTTGGTCGGGAGGTCGCCCTTCACGCTCCCTACGCCCTGGACCGAACCCAGCTCTCGTTCGATGGTAGCCACGCAGTGGCCGCAAGATATGTTCGGAACGTTGTACACCTTGCTCGACATGTTAATCCTCCGTATAAATCAGTTTGTGTCTCCGGCAGAGACCCCGACCGCGTGAAATCGCCAGTCAGAGCCAGATGCAGACTGCCATTACACGCTGCTCGCGGTCTCGAAGACTTCCAGCAGCTCCCCGATGACCCTCTCGCGTTCCTGTGCTTCTTCGCTGCGGATCGCGGTGGTCACACACGTCTGAAGATGGTTCTCCAGCATGATGCCGTTCACCCTCTCCAGAGCTCGCTGCACGGCGATCGCTTGCTTGATGACGTCGATGCAGTAGGAGTCCTCTTCCACCATGCGCTCGATCCCGCGCACGTGCCCCTCAACGCTCCTCAAGCGATTCATCACCTGCTTCTTGGTGGCTGAGTCCATTGGTTGTCTCCTTGGTGACCCCCTCCCCCGTGGGGTGGGGTCCTATTCATACTATACCATAATCGCCGCGCGCTGTCAAGCTTGACAACGAGCCACGAAGGTGTTAGAATTATAATAGGTCCTGACAAAGGGCCCTCGAGGATGCGCAAAGCGTCCTACCACCTTAACAACTGGATCGGTCTAGGTCAAGCAAGGGGACCGTCGCTGGGACTTCTGTCCCAGAGGAACTTCCCGACTCCCAGCCCTTCGCGGGCCAGGTCACTGGACGAAACAGTAAGTCCAGGCAGGGGCGACCCTGACGACAACTGCAACAGAGAACAAACCAGCCCACAGGCGCAGGCCCTCTGGGTCGAGCCTATGGGTGATGGGTGAAAAGGTGGTGTAAGAGACCACCAGCGTCGTCGGTGACGACGACGGCTAGGCGAATGTCTGACTGGGAGCAAGGCAGGTGGGGTGGGTTCCTGTTATGGGTATCCACTCCTGCCGCAGTGAGGGCACCAAAAGGGGTAACTCCCCTGGCGGCAGCCATCACCAGGGCCAGCGGCCCTGAGACAGATGACGGTCGGAACAGAATCGGGGGTACACCTGCTTGTCTGCCATCCACCCCGTTGCGGTTCACCATGGGGATGAAAGGTTTCGACAGGGGAGGCTGGTCGGGGGTTGCAAGCCGAGGTGCTCCACCTCGTTAAACAGGGGCAACCCAACAACAAACGGCGAGCAAAAACTCGCACTGGCTGCTTAGGCAGCTACGCTCACCCGGTCTTTCTCTAGCGGGCTGGGAGCGAGCGCCATAAGGCTGGAGTGCGCCGGCCCCGACGCCGATAAGGTCTGGCAAAGGGGGAAACCCATCATCGGCTGGTCACCGAGGTGCTCGGTCGGCAGGAGAGCCTCGGGGCGAGCAAGATGAAACGCCGACTAAGCTTGTAGAAGTCTCCGCCCTAATTCTCTGGACGCGGGTTCGATTCCCGCCATCTCCACTAGAAGTACATGAGGGCCCACAACCGAAAATCGTACGGAGAGGTACACAGTGACCAGGAAGAAGCGCCAGCGCATTTTATCGACGCCCAAGGTGGTTGCCATAGTGACCTTCACCCTGGTAGCCGTATTGTCCGTCGACTTCGGTCGTAAGGCCCTCGACAACTACCAGATCCAGCGCCAGGTGGAATGGCTCAGTCAACAAGTAGCTGTGGAGAGGGAGACGAATCAGGCCCTTCAGGAGACGCTTCAGTACGTGGAGGGTGACGCCTACGTGGAGAAAGTCGCCCGGGAGAGCCTGAAGATGGTCAAGGCAGGAGAGGTAGCCGTCGTCGTAGTGCCTCAGGCAGAAAGCCCACCTTCGACCTCCAGCGACGGCCAGATGACGGTGGCCCCTGGAGATGAAGCTGTCTCGTACTGGCAGCAATGGACCCATCTCCTCCTGGGGAGCGCACAGTAGCGGCGCCCGAGTTGACTTGGCGGAGAGATTGGCCTATAATAGATTGTGACTGCGTTGCGGGGTAGAGCAGTGGAAGCTCGTCGGGCTCATAACCCGGAGGTCGTTGGTTCGAATCCAACCCCCGCTACCATCGCTTCTGGGCCGATGATCAGTGGTCGTCGGCCCCGGTGTGGGCCGGCGTAGCTCAGTTGGTAGAGCAGGGGACTCATAAGCCCTGGGTCACTGGTTCGAGTCCGGTCGCCGGCACCAAAGAGGCCCTGATGACGATCATTGGGGCCTTTTCTTGTCCCCTACTGACACAGGCCTTATGGACAGCCTCTGTCCCGGCGTACCCAGCGGCTCCTTAACCCCACTTTCCGCCGCCCTGGTTCCGTCCAGAGCAGCCGGCTCGATCCTCCCCTGGAGACTCTCTGAGCGGCCACGGAAGAAGATCCGGCGACCAGGCCCCACGGAGGGCCAACCCCTCTCCACTCCCCTCGCTCCAAACGGCCTGCGCTGCGTACCGCCAGGCCCTCTCCACCTGCCGATTCCGGGCCAACGCGGTCTTGACAAGAAATCAGGAATCTGATATACTATACGCGGAATATGATATCTCATATCCGACCACCTCGGGAGGCGGCTGCGTCATGAGTCGCAATCGCACGGTCAAGAACCAGACCCCCCTACAGCTCGATAGGGTCACCGCACCAGTCTCCCTCAAGGACCAGGCATACCTGGCTATCAAGGACGCTATTCTCACTCTCAAACTGAAGCCAGGCGATGCCCTGGTCGAGAACGACCTCGCCGAACAACTCGGCATCAGCAAGACTCCCGTGAGAACAGCCCTGCAAGAACTGGAGCGGGAAGGCCTGGTCACCAAGGTCCTCTACAAGGGAACCTACGTGCGAGAGATCACTCCGCGGGACGTGCGGGAGATCTTCCAGCTGAGGGCGGTGCTGGAGGGACTGGCTGCGCGACTGGCAGTCCCAGCCCTCGAAGAAAGCGACCTGGCACGCGCCAGGGAGTTGGTCCACCTGATGGAGACGGCGCTGGCGGCAGGCGACAGGTCAAAAGCCTCCCAATGCGGAGCTGGGTTACACTCCCTCCTCCTGCAGAAAGCAGACAACGAGCGTCTACACCTGATCTGGCACAACCTGGACGATCAGACCGAGAGCTTCCGATTGATGTCGGACCGGATCTCCGGCCGTTTGGAGAAATCCGTGGGGGAACACAGGAGACTTCTAGAGGCGCTGGAGCAGAGGGATCCCCAGCTGGCAGAGCAGAGAATCAGAGAACATCTTCACAGTGTGCTGGAAGAGCTCTCTTCCGAACAACACACGGATGTAGAGTATGGCGGAGAGGAGGCACTTCAGTGAAGGTCGGCGAGGCCATGGTGCGGCTTCTGGAGGCCTACGGTGTCGAGTACATTTTCGGAGTTCCCGGCGACACGAGCATGCCCTTCTATGATGCGTTGTATGATGCACCGGGTAACATTCGGCACATTCTGGCCAGGGATGAGAGGTCAGCATCTTTTATGGCCGACGTCTACGCCAGACTCAGCTACAAACCAGGAGTCTGCGAAGGGCCGAGCGGAGGCGGCGCCACCTACATCCTGCCCGGTGTCGCCGAAGCCCAGGCGTCTTCCATACCACTCGTTGTCATCACCAGCGACACGCCTCTTTCTGGTGACGACAAAGGCGTCCTGACGGAGTTAGATCAAGAAGCACTCTTTGCCCCAGTGACCAAGTGGCGAACGCGCATCAAGAGAGCCGAAAAGACACCAGAAACCATCGCCAGAGCGTTTCGCATCGCCACCAGCGGTCGCCCCGGGGCGGTGCAGATCACGGTCCCCCATGACATCCTGGACGAGGAAGTCGGCTCCTTGTCTCTCAACGCCGGGGACCGGTACCAGGCCTATCCCGCGCACAGGACACGACCCGATCCCGCGGCAGTGGAGCGGGCCGCAGAGCTGCTGTGGGACGCACAGCGCCCGGTGATGATCGCCGGAGGGGGAGCGGTGATCTCCCAGGCCTGGGACGAGATCACCTCTCTTGCGGAGTCGCTGACCATGCCCGTGGGCACTTCCATCAACGGGAAGGGAAGCATTGCCGAGGATCACCCCCTCAGCATCGGGGTCGTGGGGGGAAACGGAGCCCGTCCATACGCCAACCGCGTAGTGGACGAGGCGGACTTGATCCTGTATGTAGGGTGCAGGACAGACTCCGTGACCACCATCAACTGGACGCTCCCCTCGCCCACCGCCGGCGTGACCATCCTCCATGTTGACGTAGATCCCAAGGAGATCGGCAACAACTACCCCACGGCCGTCGGGCTGGTGGGTGATGCCAAGTTGGCGCTGGCCGACCTGCGCGAGGCGCTGTCTGCCGGTGGCCGACGACGGTCTCCCGACAAAAGTCGTCTCCACGAAATCTCAGCAGCGGCCAGCGACTGGTGGGAGCAAGTTCGGCCCAAGATGGTGAGCGACAGCATGCCCATCAAACCGCAGCGAGTGATGAAAGAGCTGATGGAAACACTGCCCGCAGACAGCGTCATCGTCGCCGACGCGGGCACCGGGACGCCTTTCACCTCCGCCTTCTACAAGTCCCCCGCCGGCAGGTATGTGGTCATCCCTCGAGGCTATGGGGGCCTCGGCTATGCCCTACCTGGCGTGGTAGGGGCCAAACTGGCAAGGCCGGAGGCCACAGTTGTGGGCCTCATGGGCGACGGCAGCTTCGGCATGTCTGCCGGGGAACTGGAAACCATCGCCCGCCTAGGACTGTCCGTAACCATTCTCCAGTTCAACAACTCGTGCTTTGGATGGATCAAGACACTGCAGTGCCTTTATCATGGGGGTCGATACGTGTCTGTGGATTTCTCCCCAGATACCGACTATGCTGGCATAGCGAGAAGCTTCGGTCTGCAAGGCGTGCGCATCGAGCGTCCAAAGGACTTGGGACCTGCCATCCGAGAGGCGGTCCGCAGCGACCAAGCTACGTTCATAGACGTGGTAACCGAGTCCGAAGAAACGGAGGTTCCCCCCGTTCACAAGTGGCAGCAGACTGTCGAGGAGCGAGAGCGCCGGCAGTAGCCAGTCGGCGATTGCCTGGTAGCCTGCGCCGCTGGCCGCTGGCCAGCGGCCATGGGGCAGAGGTTGACCCGAAGTAAGAGATGGTCACTATCCCTTTGAGCGTCAATGGAAAGGAAGTCAGCCCCACCGTGCCCCTCACACCGGCCATTCTTAACGTAATCTTCGATGCGGTTGGCGTCCGCATCCGTCGGCTGCCAGCCAGCCCCGACATCATCACAGAGGCCCTGGAACGTCAAACTGCCGCAGAAGGTGCTGCTGTCCATGTGGGCGCGGGCTGCCAGGGATGATAGGGACTATGCGGATTATATATCGACAGAAGGGGGTGTCTTAATGCCAAGGATAGTAGTCATTGGTGGCGGGTGGGCAGGCTGTGCGGCCGCCCTCTCCGCCAAAAAAGCCGGGGCAGACGTTGTTCTCTTGGAGAGAGCCGATACCTTGCTTGGCGCGGGCCAAGTGGGCGGGATCATGCGCAACAATGGCCGCTTCACGGCAGCAGAAGAGATGATCGCCATGGGCGGTGGGGAGCTCTTCAAGCTGTGTGACGACACGTCCCGTCATACCAATATCGAGTTCCCCGGCCACAAGCACGCAAACCTGTATGACGTTGCGCTGATGGAGCCCGTTGTCCGGCGCTACCTCCAGGAGCAGCAGATAGAGATCTGGACGGTCAGCAGAGTCACCAACGTGATATCCCGGGAAAACAAGGTCGAGGCTGTGGAACTGGAGAACGGTCAGGTCTTCGAGGGAGATACCTTCGTAGAGACCACGGGTACCATGGGGCCACAAGGCAACTGCCGCAAGTATGGAAATGGATGTGCGATGTGCATCACCCGCTGCCCAACTTTCGGCGGCAGGGTCAGCATTGCCGAGCGCGTGGGAGTAAAGGAGACCAAGGGCGTCAAGCCTGATGGCTCCTTTGGCTCCATGAGCGGCTCCTGTAAGCTCAACAAGGACTCAATCGACAAGGGCCTGGTACGGGAGCTTGACCAGACCGGGGTCGCGCTGATCCCTCTGCCCAAGGATGTGGCTGCGCATAAGAAGGAACTGCTCGCCATCAAGAGCTGCCAGCAGTATGCCCTGCCGGCGTTTGCGGAGAACGTGATTCTCCTGGACACTGGCCACGCGAAGCTGATGGCTCCCTTCTACCCAGTCATAGAACTGCGCAAGCTGCCTGGGCTGGAGAATGCACGTTTCGAAGACCCCTACGCCGGCGGCATGGGAAACTCGATGCGCTTTCTGGCCATGTCCCCTCGGGACAACCATCTGAAGGTGGAGGGCATAGACAACCTCTTCTGCGGGGGCGAGAAAGCGGGCCTCCTGGTGGGTATCACTGAGGCGATCTGCACAGGCGCCCTAGCGGGGCACAACGCGGCTCGCCACGCCCTAGGCAAGGAACTGGTGGAATTGCCGCGCAGCCTGGCCGTCGGCGACATGATCGCGCACGTCAGAGAAGAGATGCAGACCGAGGAAGGCATGAAGAAGAAATTCACCTTCTCGGGCTCTGTGTACTTCGACCGCATGAAGGAATTGGGGCTCTACACCACTGACGTGGCGGAGATCGGCAAGAGGGTGGCCGACGCCGGCGTCAGCGATTTCTTTGGGAAGAAGGTCGCCTAGCTATTGCAGGCAACCGGTTCGGATTTCGGCCCTGCGCCAGGGATGTGGAAAGGGGGTGATCGAGGAACAGTAGCGCAAACTATCCCACAGGTGAGAGAATAGTCCAACACCGCGCAAGGAGGAAACACAAATGAAAGGACAGCTTATCAGAATCGTCGTGGCCGCCCTATTGGTGTCGTTGCTGGCGGCTGCATGCGGCACTCCGGTGCCTCCCCCTCCGCCCGAGGCGACAACACCCCCGGAGGCGACTACGCCTCCCGCGGGGCCCAGTGGATCGGTCGTGATTGTCATCGGCAGCGACCCATCCACTCTGGATCCGCAGTTTCCTGACGACGGCAACGCCAGGGCGGTCAATGACAACATTTATGAGATGCTGGTCGTCCGAGACCCCGTAACTGCTGAGCTTGGACCGTCCCTGGCTAAGTCCTGGGAGCAGGTGGACGAGACGACCTGGCGTTTAGAGCTGCAGGAAGGTGTCACCTTCCACAACGGGGAGCCTTTCAACGCCGACGCCGTGGTCTACAGTGTCGAAAGGATGATCGACCCCGAGTTCAACTCGGAGATCATCTCCTTCGTGGAAACCATAAGTGGGGCCGAGGCCGTAGACGAGAACACGGTGGACATCTTGACCGCAGGTCCGGACCCCATCCTGGTCGCCCGTCTGAGCTGGTTGAACATCGTGCCGCCGGTCTACACGGAGGAGAATGCGGCCAACTTCGGGAATGAGCCCGTTGGCACCGGCCCCTACAAGTTCGTGGAGTGGGCGAAGGGCGACCATGTGAAGCTCGAAGCTAACATGGACTACTGGGGTGGGCCGCCCAGCATAGCCGAAGTGACCATCAGGACCATCCCGGAAGAGGCCACAGCGGCGAGCGCCCTACAAGCGGGTGAGGTCGACCTGGTGAGACACCTGATACCCGAATACCTGGACCAGGTGCCGAAATCGGCCTCAGTTCACGGCATCGAGTTTCCGTGGATCAGGATCAACACCAACGTGGAGCCCCTCAACGACGTCCGCGTCCGCCAGGCTCTGAACTACGCCATCGACAAGGAGGCGCTGCGGGATGCCCTGTATAGCGGGTATGCCGCGGTAGCGGAGGGACAGATCCTCACGCCCGGTCACTTCGGCTACAACCCCGATGTCAAAGCCTATCCCTACGACCCGGAGAAGGCCAGGCAGCTATTGCAGGAGGCCGGAGCTGAGGGGGCGACCCTCGAGTTCGTCGGCGAGTCCGGGCGCTGGCTGAAGGACAAGGAGTTGGTGGAGGCTCTGGCGACGCAATTGGACGCCGTCGGCCTCAACATCGAGGTCAACATCGCCGAGTGGTCGCAGTGGCTAGACCTGCTCTTCGCTGGGGCCGAGGCGGCGCCGGATCTCCAGTACTCCTCGCACGACAACAGCCTGTTCGATGCTGACCGCACCCTGTCGGTCCTCTTCACGTCGGAAGGAAGTCAGGCCGCCTACGCCAACGCCGAAGTTGATCGTCTGGTCAATGAAGCCAGGACGGAGACGGACGCGGCAGCACGAGAGGACATGTATCACCAGGCCGTGCAGATGATCTACGACGATGCAGCCTGCGTCTTCCTGCTCAATCTCGACGACATCTATGGCTTGAGCCAACGTCTCGAGTGGCAGCCTCGCATCGATGGACGCATCATGGTCAAGGACATGACCCTGGCCGAGTAGAGTGCACATCTGCCTTGGGGCGGGGCCCCCGTGGGTCCCGCCCCAAGAACCAAGCAAGGGGGGCGCAACATGACCGCCTACCTCATCCGACGTCTGCTACAGTCAATACTGGTCATCGTTGGCGTGTCCATGATCGTGTTCGTGGTCACTCGAGCCATAGGGGACCCGGCCAGGATGATGCTGCCCCTTGAGGCCACTGAGGAACAAGTGGAGGCCTTTCGCGACAAGATGGGCTTCAACGACCCGCTGTGGGTCCAGTTCTGGAACTGGGGCAAGAATGCGATCAGAGGTGATTTCGGCGATTCTCTCTGGCAACGGACCGACGCCCTGCAGCTAGTCCTCGAACGAATGCCAGCCACCTTGCTTCTGTGCTCAACCGCGATTGTCATCGCCGTGGCAGCGTCATTGCCCTTGGGCATACTGGCCGCCCTGCGACCGCGATCCTGGCTGGACAAGGCCACTACCAGTTTTTCCCTGATCGGAGTCTGCATCCCCGACTTCTGGTTGGGCTTGATGATGATTCTCCTCTTCGCAGTCACCCTGCGTCTCTTCTTCACGTCTGGGTACGGCACCTGGAAGCATCTGGCGCTGCCCGCGATCGCCCTGGCTGCTCGCCCCTGGGGAAGGATCACCCAGATTGTCAGGACCAGCATGATGGACGAGATGCACCGCACTTATATGATGACGGCCAGGGCGAAGGGCCTAACAGAACGCAACGTCATCATGTCCCACGCCCTGAAGAATGCCAGCATTCCCATCGTCACCCTCGCCGCGTGGGAGTTGACACGCATGCTGGCTGGCTATACCATCGTGGTAGAGACGGTCTTCGCCTGGCCCGGCTTTGGCCAGCTGGCGATGCAGGCCATCGAGCGCCGTGACCTAACCTTGATTCAAGCGGACGTGTTCGTGGTAGCCCTGATGATTGTGGTCTTGAACATCGCCATCGACTTGATCTATGCTGCCTTGGACCCGCGTGTGAGACTGGCCTAGAAAGACACCAAGGTCGATGGGGTGCAAAGGGAGGACGCCGATATGGCCCACGCCGTGAAAACGCCATTCATACTCGACGACCAAGCCGCCGCCTACGTGGAAGACCCTTTGTGGCGCTGGCGCGGACTCATCAGGCTAGGCAGAGATCTTCTCAGGGACAAGGTGGCGCTTGGCGGCGCTATTATCGTGTTCGTGGTGTTGGCCTCAGCAACCCTGGCTCCCCTGATCTCGCCCCATGACCCCGCAGCGGGCAACATCGGACAGCGGCTCCAGCCACCGGGGTTCGTAAACGAACAAGGGCAGCGTTACATTCTCGGAACCGACCAACAGGGCCGCGACATCCTGAGTCGCGCCATTCATGGTGCCAGGGTATCCATGCTGGTGGGAATCGGTGTGATAGCACTGGCGGGGACGGTGGGCACCATTTCGGGTCTGATATCTGGCTACTACGGTGGTCGTGTTGACGACATCATCATGCGCATAGTGGATACTCAGACCGCCTTCCCCGGCCTACTCTTGGCCTTGGTCATCATCATCATGATTGGACCCAGCGTCCGGAACATCATCATCGTGCTCTCCATTAATGGCTGGATGGTCTTTGCCCGCATAACGCGGGGGATCATGCTCACCATTCGGGAGAAGGACTATATCGACGCGGCGAGGCTGGTGGGTGCCCGGGACTCGCGCATCATGTTTCGTCACGCTTTTCCCAATCTGATGTCGCCCACCTTGACGCTCATCACTCTGGAGCTGGCGCGCATCATCCTGGCAGAGGCCAGCCTCAGTTTCCTGGGCCTGGGTATCCAGCCTCCGCAGTCTTCATGGGGGCTCATGATCGCGGACGGCCGCAACTACATCACCGTAGCCTGGTGGTTGGTGACCTTCCCTGGCATATGCATCGCGGTCACCGTATTTGGCGTGATGACCGTCGCCAACTGGCTGCGAACCGTCACCGATCCTGAGCAGCGCGTGAGGACGACGCCGGCGGGAACGGGGAGCGGCTAGGATGGGATGGCTGACGAGGCGCAGACTGCCATACCTCTGCTCGTGAATGACGGGAAGGAGGGCGGAGATGTTCAAGAAGATCCTCGTGCCGTGCGATGGCTCTGAGCTGGCCCAGGCGTCGGTGTTCCCGCGGGTGGAAGATCTCGCCAAGTCGATGGACGCGGAGGTCATCATCTTGCGCGTTGTGCCTGCCCCTGCGGGAAGATCCGGCTCGGCCTACAAGCCAGGTGTCCCAGAAATGCCTATCTCATTGCCTGCCACTCCAGAGGATGCGCACGTTGCGCACCACCCCATCTACAGGGACCAGGAGATAGCCAGCGCGGAAGCGGAAGCGAGGCATTCAGTGGCACGGGCCGAGGCCATGTTTCGGGACAGGGGAGTCACCGTGCGTTCAGAAGTCCTCTTCGGCCAGCCAGCGGACGAGATCATAGACTATGCCGAGAAGGAGAACGCTGATTTGATCGTTATGTGCACCCACGGGAGTGGGGGTTTTAGGCGCTGGGTGTTTGGCAGCGTCACGGAGAAGGTGCTGCGTGGCGCCAAGACTCCCGTTCTGGTGATCCGGCCTGAGAACGGGTCTGACGGCACGGCAGGGTGAACTGAGCTCACTTTGGGACGCGAACCGGTGAGCGATTAGGAGTGTAGAGGCGAGCATGATCATGATGAGACCAAAAGGTTCGTGGGTGGCCATTCCAACCCCCTTCACCGAGGACGATAATGTAGATTTCGACGGCTTCGAGAAGCTCGTTGATTTCCATGTCGAGCACGGAACCGACGGGTTGCTGCTCATGGGTTCCACAGGGGAGTCGCCCTCGCTCACCATGGATGAGCGAAGGGAAATCCTGGACAGGGTACTGGCTTACGCCAAGGGCAAGCTCCCTGTGCTGGCAGGCACGACTGGTGGGAACACCAAGCAGACAGTCGGACTCAGCAAGTATGCTGAACAAGCAGGCGCCGATGGCCTACTTCTGGTTGTGCCACCCTATCTGAGTCCGACTCAGGATGGCATCTATGAACACTTCAAGGCTGTGGCCGAGGCGGTCGCCATCCCTGCCGCCATGTACAACAACCCGGGACGGGTGGGGGTCAACATTGAGCCGGCCACCGTCGTCGCTCTGGCCGACATTCCCAACATCGTCGCCGACAAGGAAGCCATGCCCAGCGTAAGCCAGCTGGTCCAGATCCGGAGACAGGCTGGCGACAAGATCAACCTGCTGTGTTGCGACGCTCCAGGTTTTAGCCTCATCGTGCCCACCCTCGCTCTCGGCGGACACGGAACCGCCAACATCTCCGGCAACGTGATCCCTCGGGAGATGGCGAAGATGTCGAAGCCCTGGCGCTCCTGGGAAGACGTGGAGCGAACCAGACAGCTGCTCTTCGAGTATCACCCCCTTATGGCAGCGCTGTACAGCCTGCCCAATCCGATCGCAGTGAAGGCGGCTCTGCGCCTGCTCGGCCTCCCTGCCGGACACGTGCGCCTCCCTCTGCTGGACATGGATGAAACCCGGACGCAAGACCTCAGGGCGCTCATGGACCGGCTGGGGGTGATGGCCACCTACAGCAGGGCGAAATAAGGGCCTCCTTGATGCCCCATGACCGCGAAGAAGCCCATCGCTTGCGATGGGTAATCCTCGGGGCGCTCCTTATCGGTACGGCCACCGGCACCCTGGGCAACAGCCTAGTCAACGTTGCCCTCCCCGCCATCATGGATCACTTCTCGGTGGACGTAGGGACAGGCATCTGGGCTGTAACCATCTATATCCTGCTCTTCGCGGTAGCCATGCCGTTGTTCGGCCGCCTCGGCGACATGTACGGCTACAAGCGTGCCTACCTGATAGGCATGAGCGTGTTCGCCATCGGTTCGCTACTCGCGCCTTTCGCACACAGTTTTCCCACCCTCATACTCCTTAGAGCCATACAAGGTGGCGGCAACGGTCCGATTCTGCCAGCAATCATGGCCGTGGTAACCACACTTTTCCCGCCCGGCGAGAGGGGTCGCGCCATGGGAACGTGGGCCCTAGTCAATAGCGCTTTCCACGCCATTGGCCCGCCGCTCGCTGGCGTCTTGACCCAGTACTTCGGCTGGCAATCGATCTTCTTGTCGTATCTTCCATTGTGCATCGCGGCACTAGTGTTGGTCTGGCGCCTCATGCCCGACGACAGCAAGTCCGAGCGTCAGCCATTCGATGTGATCGGCGCCATCACGCTGACCGCAGCCGCGCTGACCCTGATGTTCAATCTGCGCCAGGGTACATCGTTGGGCTGGACAAGCCCAATGACCCTTGCCCTTTGGGCGCTATGCCTTGGCTTGGTGGCAGTCTTCCTCGTCACGGAGAGGAGGGTCAGGCAGCCTTTCGTGGACCTTGACCTCTTCCGGAACAGGCCGTATTCCGCAGCGGCCACCATCGCCTTCCTTCAGACTTTCTGTCAGTTCGGACTCCTGTTTCTCATCCCACTTTTCCTGATCAACGTACAAGGCTACCAGGCCGCTCAGACCGGCCTGGTGCTGGCCTGCCTGCCGATCGCGATGGCCGCCTCCGCTCCGATTGCTGGCCGAATGGCTGACCGCTACGGCTGTCGGTTGCTCTGCATTTCGGGCATGGCCGTACTCGCCGTATCCGGCCTGGTGTTGAGCCTCTCGGGACCGGACACGCCCGCCTGGTACACCATTGCCGCCCTCTCACTCACTGGCGTCGCCATGGGCATGGTCCAGTCGCCTGCCCCTGCAGCCATAAGCATCGTGGTACCGCCCAACAGGCTGGGAATAGCCACGGGCCTTTTCAACTTGCTGCGCTTCATCGGGGGCACCCTGGGTCCAACTCTGTTTGCGCTCGTTCTCCAAGCCACGGGCCCAGGATTCGCACTTGTCTCCTTTCGCGTAGACTTCTATCTGGTGACCGTAGTGGCCATTCTGGCAGTACTGGTAGGAATCTTGGTGCCAGGGAGCGAAGATCCGCACACTCGTCTCGCAGAGTCATGACCCCAGAACTGGTCAGCGCTCCGACCTTCGGTGCTGCGACCCCCGGCATGCGTTCCTTGGAGGATAGATGATGTCAAAGGAGCCGCACGGCAGTGGAATCTTGGACAAGTATCCCTACGTGGCCAAGAGCGACGTAGTCGGCAGGTTGGTCTGCATTCTGGATGCCCGCTCAGAAGAGCGGGGCATGGAACTGACTATCCATCCCTCGCGAGCTGTGTGCCAGGGGGAGATCCATGAACTGGCGATCACTGACGATCCCCATGCGGCCCCCAACTACACGCTGAACAGGGTGGCCTACCTGGCCTTCTTCAGCGTAGAGCAGGGCGGGATCGTGTTGGTGGGCGATAGAGTCTTGGTGGGCGAAGTGGAGCTCGGGAGGGTAGTAGGATTCGACCTCACGCATTTCCCCAACCACATGAATCTCGTCATTGGCGCCAGAGAGCGCAAGACGGGCCTCGAGCTGGGGCTCAACCTTGGTGACGTCGTGACCTTCACGGCGGCTCTGTAGCCTCCCCCAAAGGCCCTCCCATGCTGAGGCACGGGTTCTTTGGTATAATTATCTCGTTGCCAGAATGCCGTAACGCAAGGGAAGAACATGTCTAGTGACAGCAAATTCGACGTAGAACTGGACCAAGATCTATGCAAAGGCAGCGACTGCTACATCTGCGTCAACGCCTGTCCCAAGGGCGTGTTTGCGGAGGGAGACACCATCACTCCCAAAGGACTGCGTCCTTCCCAGGTCAAGAGCCCTGAGGAATGCGTGGGCTGCAGGATCTGCGAGTCGCTCTGCCCGGATCTGGCCATTACCATCACGGGAAAAGGAGAGGTGACCGCGGCGGTCCCGGCCCCCTCCCGGGAGCAATCAACTGGAGCCCAGAGTGGAGGCTGGGTCACTGTGGAGAGCAAGCTCGTACCGGGCGCCCACTACATGATGGGCGACGAAGCCTGTGCCGAGGGTGCCATCGCCGCAGGGTGTGGCTTCTATGCAGGCTACCCCATAACCCCCGCCTCGGAGATCATGATCCACATGGCCACCCGTCTTCCTGAGACTGGTGGAGTGTTCGTGCAGATGGAGGACGAGATAGGGAGCATGGCGGCCGTGATAGGTGCCTCCTGGGCCGGCGTGAAGAGCATGACTGCCACGGCCGGCCCCGGGTTCAGCCTGATGATGGAGAATATCGGTTACGCCTGCATGACAGAGACGCCCTGCGTCGTGGTCGACATTCAGCGAGCAGGACCCAGCACTGGTCAGGCAAGTCGACCGGCCAGCGGTGACGTGATGCAGGCTAAGTGGGGCACCCACGGAGGGGTGGAGATCATCGCCCTCTGCCCCTGGTCCGTCCAGGAAATGTACGACCTGACCATCAGAGCCTTCAACCTTTCGGAGCGCTTTCGGGTCCCCGTCATCCTGCTCGGAGACGCAGTCGTGGGACATCTCCGGGAGAGCTTCCAGGTGGACGCGGCCATCGAGCTCTTCAACAGAGTCAAGGTTCCTGGGGCGCCGCCTTTCGGCACCGACGAGGAGGATGGGGTCCCACCCATGCCCGCCTTTGGTGATGGTGAGCAACTCCTGATCACCGGGTCCACGCACGATCGACACGGCATTCGCAAGACAGCGGATCCTGAGGTGCAGAACCGCCTCCTCAGACGGCTCTCCCAGAAGATCACCTCCCACTTGGATGAGATTACGGACTACGAGCTCTACTACGAGGAGGGCGCTCGGCGTATGGTAGTGGCCTACGGCTCGACGGCGCGTAGCGCCCTGTGGGCGGTCAAGGAGGTGCGCGGGCGGGGAGAGAAGGTGGGCCTGCTGCGCCTCAAAAGCATCTGGCCCTTCCCTGGCCAGGTGATCAGACAGTGGGGTAGTCTCTGCGAGGAACTCATTGTGCCAGAGACGAATCTGGGGCAAGTGTCGCAGGTTGTGAGCCAGCACACTGCCACCCCGGTGAGCCTGATATCCCAAACCAACGGCGAGATCATGGACCCGCGCCGGGTGCGCGACTTCTTGCTGGGAAAGGATGGATAGTCAGCACGCCAGGCAGGCTGACGCAGAGTGCGTAGCATTGGACTCTGCTCCTCGAGTTCCGCGGGGAGATGAATATTCTGAATTGGTGATAGAAAGATGGGCAGACCTCTGAGAGACAAATACACAAGACAGCCAACGCCCTTCTGCGCAGGCTGTGGTCACGGCATTTTCATGAACGCGTTCCTTCGCGCCGTGGAGGAGGTGGGTCTCGACTTCCGGAATACAGTGTTCGTGTCCGGGATTGGCTGCGGCGCATGGGTGCCCAGTCCTCACTTCCGGGCTGATACCCTTCACGTCACACACGGACGGGCAGTGGCCTTCGCCACCGGAGTCAAGATGACGAGGCCCGAGCTCGATGTCATCGTCATTGGCGGTGACGGGGACATAGCAACCATCGGTGGCAACCACCTCATCCACGCTGCGCGCCGTAATGTCCCCCTCAAGGTCTTCTGTCTCAACAACCTGTTGTACGGCATGACTGGCGGACAGGTCTCGGCTACCACGCCGCAGGGAGATATCACAGCCACGACGCGCCAGGGAAACCCCGAGAGGGCTTTCGACCTGGTGGCTTTGGCCCGGGGCGCAGGGGCCCCCTACACCGCGCGGTTCCCTGTGTCGCGTCCCCGCAACCTAGAGAAGGGCATCATCAACGCACTGCGTTTCGACCAGTTCGCCTTCATGGAAGTGCTATCCCTCTGCCCCACCCAGTATGGCAGCGCTAACAGGGCCAGAAGAGGATTTAAAGGACCGAGCCTGATCTGGAGCATGTTGGAGTGGCAGAAGGGCACGGTCGTGGATCGGGAGAAGGTCGATCCCGAGGAGTCAGACGGTAGGACACCGATCGGAGAGTGGTATGCACAGAGTTGAAGTGCTTCTGGCGGGGCTGGGAGGACAAGGCGTACAGCTAGCAGGAGATGTCCTTGCGCGGGCGTGCACCCTGGCCGGGAAACAGGTCTCACTATTGCCGTCATACGGAGCCGAAGCAAGAGGTACCTTGATACGGACCGAGGTGGTGATCTCGGACGAGGAGATCATCTATCCAGGAGTGCTGGAGCCGGAGATCTTCGTGGCCTTCTGCCAGCAGGCCTACGACCGCTTCCTGGCGACTGTGAGCAGCCGCGCAGTGGTCCTTTATGATCCTGCTGCGGTGACTCCCACCACGACTGACAGTTCTGGGGCCAGGCAATATGCCATCCCAGCCATGGAGGCTGCCACCACCGTAGGAAACGCGAAAGCGGCCAACATGGTCATGCTTGGCGCCCTGGCCGCCTCTTCGGAGCTGATATCGATGGAGACCTTGAAAGAAGTCCTCTCAGAAGGAGCGAAGAAACGCGCGGAGACCAGCATCAAGGCTCTCAAGAGGGGATTCGCGCTGGCCAGCCAACAGCTGGACTCCTAGGAGACCTCCGCGTCCCCGTCGTTCCCCTACCGGCTGGCTGCGAAAGAGGACTCAGGATCCTACTCACACAGGCCGCGGCGGCGTTCCATTCCCCCGCTTTCCTCTCCGAGGCCTCGAACGCCAACCCCGGCCTTACTGAACGGTAAGCTATCCGCTAACTGCAGCCACAGGTAGGCTCCGGCGTGATGCCAACGCCCGGTCCGGCCCGGACTCTTTCACAGACCCTCGTCCCAAAGCACTGCGTACGGCCGCCAACAACTCACTCATGTCAAACGGCTTAGCCAGAAACGCCTCCGTGTGCTCCTCGGCGAAACCCTGGATCTCCCCGGCCGGATAGGCGGTCATGGACACGATGGCCGTTTCAGGGCTGATCTCCTTGATCTCCTGCACCAGACGGCGGCCGTTCCCATTGTGCAGCCCTAGGTCTGCTATGGCCAAGTCAAAAGTGCCTCGGGAGAATAACTCCAGGGCCTCTTCGTGGCGCGCAGTGGTCGTTACCTGGTATCCCTCTCTGCTCAACGCTAGGGCCATGAAATCCAGAATCACCGTCTCCTCGTCGTACACCAGTACGCTGTCGCGCCCTCGAAAGCCATCCCTCTCCCTACCGCCGACCATGCGCGCCTCCGATCATGAGAATTGATGCACTCTGTTCAAACCGACCCCAGCCGCCTGGAAGTGGCTCCTGCCATCCTTGGATACCTGCCACGTGCCGTCAGCACCTTGCCAGCTCACATGTCTCTGGCACTGATGTTGCACGGGCGAACGCCCCGGCACGCCACGCGCACTATGCCCGGCGCGCCACAGCGACCCGCCGAGCATCTGACCAACGGCTGGCACGAGGTCCGAACCCCAGGCTTCTGCCGCCGTCCGCCAGCTCCACCCTGGCCCAGCCACAGCGGGGACAGATGGCCACTCGCCCAGTCGCACCCTGCAGGTGATTCAATTCGGAACCGCAAGAATTGCACTTCATCGGTCCCCTACCTCTCTCGGTCTGCGCCACATGTCTGGCGTCTACTCCCCGTCTGACCCAGTTCGTCTCCATTCATTCAGGTCGGGCCGCCACGTCTCGAGCATCAAGATTCCCAGCCTCGTAGCTTCCGCTGTACACCCCTGAAGGCGGTCAGCCCACTACTCTTTCGACGGCTTGTCTGGCTTCTCTGGCTTCGCCGGGGGCTCGGGATGTTCCGGCGTCGCCGGATGCTCTGGGTGTTCAGGGTGCTCCGGATGCTCAGGATGCTCAGGATGTTCTGGCTCCTCCACGCCTTCCGGACCCTCGGGTTCCTCGGCCACGTACGCGGCAGCTGTGGGCTGCGGTGTGGTGGTCGGACTCGGCGTCGCCGCTCGACTAGTCACTTGAGCTAGTTCCGACCTGTTGTACGGCTCAGCCTCTGGTGTCGGAACAAGGGTCGCAGTAGGTGCAGTTGTAGGCTCAGTGGACGGCGGCAGGACGCTGGCGAATTGCCCGGCAGCCAGGACCTGGCTCGTGCCGTCAGTGGTCACACCCACCGCACCTTCTGTGACGCTGACGCTGGTGGCACCGTCTCTAGCCGTCACACCCACCGCACCTTCTGTGACGCTGACGCTGGTGGCGCCGTCTCTTGCGACATCCACCTGGAACTCAGTTCCACGAACCACGGCCACAGCTGTCGGCGTGTCTATCTCAAACAGCGAAGCTGCATCAGCCAACTTCTGCACCTGGTTCTGTGTCTGTCCCTCCCACTGATATAAGACCACTCTGCGCCCTGATCCATCACGCCGCGAACTAAGCTCCGTGAAGGTGATCTCCGTGTCTGCACCCAGAATGGTTGTGCTGCCATCGAAGAACCTGACAGTGGCTGCTGAAAGCCCGCCTGTCCTGATGCGGTAGCCGCTGGTGAGCACTGCATCAGAGCTCACCGGACGCCACGCAGAGAGCGGTTGGTGCTGGACGTCTACCATGCCAACCACCTCTGCCACAACCGCCGCTTGACCCACCACCCCATAGCGACCCATCTCGACAAGCACACCGGGTACGAGAGTCAGCATCACAACCATGATGGCTGCGGCTGCGCCGATCAGCAGAGTGCCACTACGCTGCTCCTTGCGCTTCCCCGCCTGACCGAGCAAAGCGAAGAATCCGGATGCGACAGCGCGGAGCGAGCGAGGGGCTTGCCGCAGGCGGCGTTCCTTGTCCGAGAGCGCCAGTAGCATCTGGCGCTTCGCCGCCATGGATGCGACGGCTCGCATCTCTGGCAATTCCAGAGCGCGTACCTGCACAGCAACCTCGAGCAGCGGACGCAAGTCGTCCGCGCGCTCTGGGTAGCGCGACAGGCAGTCCTCCACTGAGGCTGCGCCGCCAATCAGTTCTGTCAGACAATCATCAAGAACTCTGTCGATGTGGTCGCTCATGGCGAGACCTCTCCTCGCACCATGCATAACGAGCCAGAAGGGCAGAAGGATACGGGCTACAGGGGGCGAATCGACAAGCCCCCGTCGGCGCTGTTACGCTGCGTCGCCACCGAGGGCGCGGTGTAGGGCAGCCAAAGCCCTATGCTGCAAGGACTTCACGGAGCCGACGGTCTTCCCCACCATCTGGGCCACCTCTTCGTTGCTCATCCCCTCTACGAACTTGAGCAGAATCACCTGACGCTGATCCTCAGTAAGGTGGCTCAGTGCAGCAGCCAGCCGACGCTGCGTTAGGGCGCGCTCCGCAGCCTGCTCGACATCTTCTGCTCCTGTCATCAGGCTTTCGTCGAGAGGCAATGTAGCCTGTCCAGCCCCGCGTCTGTGAAAGTCAACGACAACGTTGCGCGCAATGGTGTACAGCCAAGAGAGGAGGGGGCGGCCTCGGTACACGAAGCTGTCGATATTCTCCACGACCCTCACGAACACGGTACCGGTGAGGTCCTCGGCGGTGGGAGCGTCCCCGACCCGGTAGAAGACGTACCGATAGATCGCTGAGTAATGTCGCTCATAGATCTCGGCGATCGCGGCCCGATCGCCTTGCTGTGCTCTGGCCACTAGTTTGGAGTCGTCACTGGGTGGTGGCATGAGCGCCCCGCTTCGGGTCGTCTGTCAAGAACGTTGTCTGTCCGAGCAAGAATGGCTGCCGAGGTTCCACCAGGGGGAACCGGGAGCGGAGCTTCATCATAGCCCTGGCTGACCCGGAAGTCAATCCGCAGTCTTCCTTGCCCTTGAGCGAACTCGCCCTTCACGCTCCATCAGCCAAACCCACGCGCTCACCCGGGCACCCACTCACACTGTACAAGGCCTCCTTCTGGATGACCCGCCCAAGACGTAGCCGCCGCTGAGGGCCCTGTCGCCCCCCTTCGTGCCCCTCGCCTGGGGCTACACCCCAAGTCGGGCGAAGCGTACGCAAGCCATCGTCTACACCTCCTGGTCGTTGGCCGCTGGACTCTGTGCCCTTCTCGATGACACAGACCGTGCTGACCATCGCCAGATCTCGCCAGTTGGACAGTCTGCGCCCAACACCCGCAGGGGACATGCCTCCAGAGAAAGCTGTCCGTGCCGCAGCTGGGAGACAAAATAAAATCGGGGGCTTGAAGCCCCCGATTTGCCTTCTCGCGCTTCCGGTAGCGAGGCCCCCCGTCACCCCGCTGGGAGGAGCCGCACACCAGTATCCCTATCCAAGCTACTTCGAATGCTTGTTGTTGTCCTTGGGTCCTGAGTGCTCCGGATGCTCTGGGTGCTCAGGATGCTCCGGCTGACCTTTGTCCTCAGGTCCACCGGCATGGTCGGGCGGGCCGGCATCATCCGGCGGGCCCTCCTGGGATTCAATTATAATGGGTGGGTCCGCGCTCAACTCGCGCTTTATCTGACCCCAACCTGCGCCAGCCAGGCGTAGCTCCACCAGCTTCTCAGGCGTGGTGCCCAACTCTTCAGCCAGCTTGTATGCCACAATTATCGTGCCGTAGCCAGCGCCCTGATCCAGCAAATCCTGCACTACCCCTTCAGTCGTCCCCAACCGTCCGGCCAACCGCTGGGCTGCCGCCGACGGGGTGTCTGGGATCGGCAGGTGCCCAGAGATGATCTGACCAAGGTTGAGGTCACGGTGGCTGGCTGAACCGTAGACTTCCTTGAAGATCTCACCCCATCCGTCTTCCCTCAAAAAGAGGATCTCGTCCACGGTGTAGTCGCTATTATTGCTGGCCAGGAAGTAGGCCATCACCACTTCCCCGAATCCATAGCCCTCGCCGCGGAGCGTGAGCACGTCAGCTGCGGATACATCAGGGAAAAACCCCGCGATGCACTCAGCTATCATCAGGCTGCCGGTGACGTGCTCTGCGCCGCCGATGCCGCTCGTCACGTATGGACTTGGGACGCCACCAGGACCATCGTTCGCCTCATTCACCCGGGACGGAGAAACACCCGCCGAACCCGCGGCTAGAGCCGCCCCTGCCGTTAGCATGAAGACACTGCCCACGATGATGACGCAAATTAGAACCCTACTACCGACTACCTTGTGTTCCACCTTTGTCTCCCTCCTTCACACCCGAGCACAGGCCAACCGCGCTCCATCCAGCCCTGACTCCAGAGAACCTCCTACCATCTACATCTTGCATAACGGATTGGCGACGGATAGGATACGGCCTCTCATCTCATACCATCATACAGGTGCTGAAGTACTCGTCCGGGTATCCTCTGCGGCGCTGCGGCTCCTGCCCCGGGGCCGCAGGAGACTGCCACCATGCCCTGTGACACCGAATTCCTGCCCCCCGGCCCACGCGACTAGCCCGCTCCAACGCGCATCACAAGAAGCACAAGGCACCGATGTCACACGCCGAAAACATCTCCGAGCCATCCCACTATGACCCTGGTAACTTCTTTCTCGTGGCCGCGGTAGTTGTGCGGCGCGCCCTTCAGAACCACAGTATCGCAACGTGGGCTCGATACAGCCTTGGCCTTAAGGGCAGCCAGGGCAGTCTCTGGGGTCGTGTTGATGAACTCGGCCACCGTGCCCATCGTGACCAAGATTGGGCAACCCAGTCTCGATACAACCTCCCAGGTATCATCCGCCCTGCCGAACTTGAAGATGTCGGGCTTGGCCGTGACGAAGAGACTATGGATCGTACGGGCGGACATGGGGTACGGAGCAGGCCCATCGTCGCGAAGGGCCTCTCCCTGGCCGGACGATACCTTCTCGATAGCCCAGGATAGCGTACGTTCGGCTTCAGGCCCCATGGCATCGACCCACAGGCCCTGATCCGCTGGCGACATGAAGATCAACCCCCGAAGACGTTCATCAGAGGTTTCGCTGTAGTAGAAGGCGGCCTTGTGGGCTCCGAAGCTGTGCCCCAAGAGCACCATCTCCCGGTGACCGTGCCGTTCTAGGAAGTCGAGCCAGGCGGCGATGTCCAGTGGGGACTCCTCGAAGATCTCCAAGGCGACTCCCAGACGCCTACTGGCTGTAGGGTCCCTGGTGTAGATGCTGTTCATGATGTCATGGCCTCGAGTGTTGCCCGTGAGGAAGGCGACCCCGCGATTGGTCAGCTCCTCAGCCAAGGGGTCAAGAAACTGGCTGCGATAGAAGTTGGAGGAGGCCCCGTGGATGTGGAACACTGCCGGGAGGCCTCTGTCCTCTCGAGGCGCGCAGTACAGGCCCTGCAACTGCAGCTCATCCTCTGTCCACACACGAACAACTTCCCCTTTCACTACAACCTCCCCTCATCGCCCTCTTCCAAGAGAATGAAACGATCAGCCGATTATAGGTGCGAGCCCACCGCGAATCAACCCTACTGATGCTTGACGGGCTTCTGCCCGCATGGTATAATGGCAATGATGGTGGAACTGATTCCAAGACGGGTGGAGCCATGACCGAGATCTCTGATTTCGAAAGGCAGGAGATACGCAGGTACCTCAAGTGGGACGGCAAGAAGTTGTTCCGAGAACTAGACCGCTACTATGGGGCCTCGTCTCCAGGCGGCCAGAGGGCCTCGTACAGCTTCAGAGGAAAAGGAAGAGTCTGGTTCAACGAGCTTCTCCCCAGGCTGCAGCAACTCGTCTGCGACGAGTGGGACTATCAGGCCAAGAAAGAAGAGCCAGAACTACAGGAGAACGAGGGACTGGTAGCAGCCCTGGGAGAAGCCATCGGGCCGCTCATCCAGAGGAACCCTTTTCCCACGGGGGCGCAGGTGCCTACCTATCTCGTGGCGGCGATACTGATCCAATCGGACCTCGACCAGCTGTGTGGTGGAGGCGACCAGTAGGACCATCGCGACCGCCCGCCTCTGCCACAGCCTCGCTGCGTCATAGCTCGTACTCCTCGAGATCCTTCGCGAACCTGACCTCTCCCTGGTATCGCTTTCGTATCTCGGATACGGGCAGATAAGGCTCCTTGGTCAGATCTCGATGGCAGTGCACCAGTATCACTTGCCCCACGTCGGCCTCGGCGGCAAGCTCTCCCACCTGTTCCGGCGTACTGTGAAAGGGGTGTGGTGTCTCAACGCTACATTCGTGGAACAGAAGGTCTGCACCCCGTGCCAGGGCGACCAACTCCGAACACGGACTGGTGTCTGCTGAGAAAGCGGCGACTCTTCCGTTCTCACGAGAGGTGATCCGCACCGCAGACGTGGGGACCTCATGTCTCACGGGGCTGGTATGCACCCAGTAGCTCTCGCTTTCCAGAAGTAGATGTCCCTCGTCGCCGGGGATGATGTGGAATTCCAGCGGAACTGGCTTGGCTCGCAGTTGGAACACATCGAGCAAAGCTTCCGCGACTCGCTGCGTGGCCGCGTTGGCGAAGATGTGAAGAGTGTCTCTTCTGCCGTGCAGCCACAATTCATGAATCAACGAAGGCAGGCCATAGATGTGATCAGGATGCGAGTGCGTGAGGATGACCCCCGCCAGGCTATCAGGGTCAGCCCCCACCTTCAGGAGCTTATGAAAGGGGCTGCCAGCGCAGTCTATGAACAGGCTGCCAGCTGCACTCTCGAAGAGGAAGAAGGTGTTGTCCCGGCTCGCGCTGGCCAGCGCTGGCCCCGTGCCGAGCACTACGATCCTCTGTCGCAGGTCGATCTTGCCGACCACCGTACGCTTTGAGCACCTCCGTGCGGGTCAAGACCCACTTCGTCTCGTTAAGTAGAGTTCTACACACTCAGTCGGCCGACCGAGGTCGCTCCCATTCCTCGGCAGTGATCAGGCCCGGATGTCGCAACTTCTCCAGCACACCTGCAAGATCGGATGGCAACTCCGACACCAACTCCAACTGCCGACCCGAGGAGGGCAGGCGGAAGCCAAGTCCATGAGCGTGCAGGAATTGCCTGCCAATGTCCAAGCGCTGCTTCCGGCGGCCATACGCCCTGTCCCCCACGACCGGGTGCCGCACGAAAGCCAGATGCACCCGTACTTGGTGTGTACGACCTGTCCGTGGTCTCACTTCGAGCAGTGTGAAGCCCTTGAGGTGCTCCAGCACTCGATACTCGGTGATTGCCTGGCGCCCGCCTCTGGTTGCCACTGCCATACGTTTCCGGCTCCTGGCATCGCGGCCAATGGGAGCATCGATCACGCCGCTGCTCGGCTCGACCTCTCCCTCCACCAAAGCCAGGTACACCTTGTTCACCTGACCTTCCTTGAACTGCGCTTGGAGATGGCGACGGGCAGGCTCGCTCTTGGCAACAATGAGAAGGCCCGAGGTGTCCTTGTCGAGCCGGTGCACTATGCCGGGACGTCCGTCTTCATCCACAGGCAGGTCTGGGTATCGGGCCAGTAGCGCATTGGCCAGAGTGCCACTCTTGTGGCCAGGCGCAGGATGAACCACCAGATGAGCAGGCTTGTCCACTACGACCAGGTCTTCGTCCTCGTACACTACCTGCAGCGGAATGTCTTGAGCGACCAGTTCGATCTCCTCCACCGCAGGTATCCGCACCACCACCTCGTCACCAGCTTCCAGTCGATAGCTTGGCTTCACAGCCCTGCCGTTGACCGTGAGTAGTCCTTCCGTGACGAGTCCTTTGATACGTGAACGGGAAACCGAAGGTAGTTGGCATGCAACATACCTGTCCACCCGCTCACCGCCCTCGGCCGCAATCAGACGCTGGATCTCAGCCATCTAGTCGGGATGAAAAAACACCGAGCTCCCCTCGGCGCTCGGTGCAGCTCGCGGATACAGCACGCACCACCTAGTCAAGCTCCTCCGCTCTCTTCTCACCTTCTCGACCACCGAACAGCAGATGGAAGGCAAGGATGGCCACTCCTGAGACTATGGCCATATCCGCCACATTGAAGACCGGCCAGAACTTGAAGTCTAGGAAATCGACCACGCTTCCCAGAAGCAGCCTGTCGACCAGATTGCCCAGCGCACCCCCAAGCTGAAGTCCCAGGCTGACATTGAGCAAGACCTCACCAGGGGGAAGGTAACGATAGAAGGCGATGATGCCCACCACCACTACCACGGCGACGACTGCGAAGAACAGCCCGTATTCGCGGAACAGACCGAACGCTGCGCCTGTATTGGTGACGTGAGTCACGGTGAACAATGGCTTCAGAAGGGGAATGGGATTCCACATCTCCCCGACGGCCAATCTCGTTGTCACCAGGTACTTAGTGATCCGATCCGCCAGGAAGACAAGGGCCGCTATTCCCAAGAATATTCCCCAACGTGTCATCCCGCCGTCCGGCCCGAATCGTCGTCCTATGATTTCCTCTCGTGGCGTCGCACGCATTCCACACACAGGCTCGCGTGAGGAAGGGTCTTCAGTCGTCCCCATTCGATGGTGCGTCCGCAGTCCTCGCAGGTACCGTAACTTCCGTCCTCGAACCGGGTCAGGGCCTCGTCCACCAGTCTCAGACTGCCTTGCAGACTCGTGCGCAGCGACAGGTTGTACGTCTGCTCAAAGACCCCAGTGGCGTCATCTGCCATGTGATTGCCGTAGCCTGGACGCATGTCGTCGCGAGCGCCTAGCTGCTCGATCTCCTCGCACAGGCGAACGCGCTCGTCCTCAAGTCTTGTCTTCAGTTCCCCGTACGCCCTGGGCACCTCTCACCTCGCTGCACCCTATCCTCGTGCCAGTGGTCATGGGCAACAGCCCACGCTGCGAAACCACGGCCACTCGGACTCGGGCGGTTACCATTGCTGTGAATATCCACGCTCAGATTCTATCCAACGTGCGCTAGACATGCAAGTCTGCACGTCTCACCCAGGGCCGTCGCCGGACACGGTCATAAGATGAAACGCTATGCTTTTCCCCTCAATGCTGAACTCGCCGGTCTGGCTCCCCTCTGGTCCCTTCCCTTGGATCATCTCTACGGAGAGCGTTTCCTGGCTGATGTACTCCGCATAGTCTTGCACGACTGCTGTCAGTTCAGGGTCGCCCTCATAGTATGTGGCAATCTTGTCCTCGATTCGGAAATCGGCCTCTTTCCGCAGATTCTGTACGCGGCGCACCAACTCTCGAGCCAGACCCTCTTGGATAAGATCGTCTGTGAGAGTGACGTCCACTGCCACCAGGTAGTCACCCTCCCTGGAGACTTCGTACCCCTCACGCGGGTTGGTTTCAACGCTGACCTCCTCGCCGGACAGATGGATGGCCTGTCCGTCGATGGTCACGGTTACGGGTTCACCTGCCTGCAACTTCGCCGCCCACGCCTCCGCATCCAGAGTGGCCAGCGCCTCCAGCACGTCAGGCAACTGAGCTACGAACTTGGGTCCCAGCAGGCGGAGATCTGGCTTGAGGGCGTACGTGACCAGGGCACTGGCGTCGTCAGTGAACAGCAGTTCCTTCACGTTCAATTCCTCAACTACGAAGTCGGACAACGCCCCCAGAGGGTCCGCTCTATCGCCAAAGGGACCCACGACCACTGCCGACGACAGAGGTTGACGCAGCTTCACTCCACCCTGGCCGCGCGCAGACCGTCCAAGGCCCGCGATCTTGATAGCCAGAGCCATGGACTCCATCAGATCGGCATCCACAAGCTCCTTGCGGGCGGTCGGAAAGTCACAGTGATGGACGCTCTCTGGCGCACCAGGGTCGACCGACCTCACCAAGTTCTGATACATCTCCTCCGTCACAAAGGGGACGAACGGAGCCAGCACCTTGACCAAAGTCACCAGACATTCGTGAAGTGTCCAATAGGCCAAGTCCTTGTCCTCGTCCTGTTCACTCTTCCAGAACCGGCGCCGACTCCGACGCACGTACCAGTTGGACAAATCATCTACCAGGGCCTCGATGACCCGTGTGGGAGCGGCCGCATCGTAGTTGTCGAGGCTATCTGTCACCTCTTGAACCATCACCTGCAGCCTGGACAAGATCCATCGATCCAGTAGATTGGAGGGCTCCGGGGGCGTCGCTTTCCGGGTCATTCTCTGAGGGACCCAGCCGTCAATGCCAGCATAGGTGGTGAAGAAGGAGTAGATATTCCACAAAGGTATGAAGAAGCGACGCCTGACTTCGTCTGCCGGCCCATACCCGAAATTCAGGTTGACCCGCGGATTGTGTGAGCAGTACATCCACCGCATCACATCCACTCCCATGGTCTCCGCAGCATCGTCGAACCAGATCACGTTCCCGCTGCTCTTGTGCATCTCTGCGCCATGCTCATCCTTGACCAGGGCATATCCAAAGACCGTCAGGAACGGTGGCCTGTTCTCCATCGCCGTGCTCTCAGCCAGAAGGGCGTAGAACCAGTTCCGAAACTGGCCCGGAAAACACTCGGTGATGAAATCGGCCGGATACCACTTCTCCCAGTACTGTCGGTCGTGTCGGTAGTTCAGCGTGGACAAGGCCACGATCCCGGCGTCCAGCCAGGGATTTCCCACATCGGGGATGCGCGACACTGCTTTTCCACATTGCGAGCAGCGGATCTTCACCGCATCGATCCAGGGACGATGCGGCGAGTGGCCCTCGAACTCATTCCAGCCCTCCACTGCCCTTTCACGCAGCTCATCTTCACTCCCGATGACCTCGAAGTGCCCGCAATCACAGTCGTAGATGGGCAACGCAAGCCCCCAGTACCTTTTCTTCGAGATCATCCAATCATCCATGTTGCGGAGCCAATCCAATTCGCGCTCCAGTCCAAACTCTGGAATCCACCGAATCTGGCGGACCACGTCCATGATCTGATATCGAAGTTCATCCATGTAGATGTACCACTCATCCACCAGACGGAACACCAACTCGCTCTGACACCGCCAGCATACCGGGTAGCGATGAGTGTAGTCTTCCACCAGGTACAGTAAGCCTTTCCGGCGGAGATCGTCGAAGATCGCCTCGGCCGAGTCTGAGACATTCAGACCAGATAGCCAGTCGAACCCTGGCACGAAAACGCCGAACTCGTCCAAGGGAGCTATCGCAGCCAGGTCGTACTTCTTGCCCAGCTCGAAGTCCTCTTTTCCACAGCCGGGCGCGATGTGCACGATGCCCGAGCCTTCGGCCTCGCTGACCTCGTCCCAGAGGATCACCTGGTGGGTCACGCCCTTCTGTGAAGGCAGCTCATCGTATGGTCCACGGTATGCCCAACCCTCCATCTCTGCGCCCAGGAACTCGTCCAGCACCTGATAAGAGCCCCTAAGCATTGGCATGGCCTCGCGCGCCAGATAGAAGTACTCGCCATCCTGCTTGACTTTAACGTACGGCACCTCCGGGTGTGCCGCGGCAGCTACGTTCGACGAGAGAGTCCAGGGCGTGGTGGTCCACACCAGTAGGGCCTCGTTCTCGCGTCCAATGAGAGGAAAGCGCAGGGTCACGCTGGGATGGGTCAACTCCTGATAACCCTCTGTGACAATCTCATGCTCCGAGATGGCTGTGCTGCACCGCGGGCACCATGGCAGTACATCCCGTCCCTTGTAGATCCAGCCTCTCTCATGGCATGTCTTGAGGAACAGCCAGATGGTGTAGTTGTTCTCGTCTGACATGGTATGGTAGGAGTTGTCCCAGTCCATCCAGTATCCCAGGCGAATCGATTGCTGAGTCTGGATGCCGGCGAACTTCCCCACCCGTTCCTTGCACTTCACGACGAAGTCAGCGATGCCGTACTGCTCAATATCGCGCTTGGAGGTGAAGCCCAGCTCCCGTTCCACCTCCACCTCGATCCAAAGGCCCTGCCCATCGAAGCCGTTCTGATAGCGGAGTTCATGGCCCTCCATCGCTTTATAGCGCTGGTAGAGATCCTTGTAGGTGCGCCCCCAAGCATGGTGCACGCCCATGGGGTTGTTCGCAGTGATGGGCCCGTCTATAAAGGACCACCGCTTCTTGCCACGGTTCTTCAGCACCAACTTCTGGAACGCGTCGGTCTCTTCCCACCAGCTCAGTATTCGCCTCTCCAGCACAGGGAAGTCCACCTTGCTGGGAACTTCTCGGAACATGGAATCGACCTCCTGCTACTCCTCGATCTCGATGCGCAGACGTTTGTTGATACGTCCCTTGCTCTCATGACCTGTCACTCTGATGCGACCAACCTCCTTCGTGTTGGCCACATGAGTGCCCCCATCGGCCTGCAAATCCAGTCCCTCGATCTCCACCACCCGCACCTCCTTAATGCCCTCGGGTAGCAAGTTGATCTTGGTCCTAATCAGGTCCGGTATCTGAAAGGCCTCCTGCCGAGGCAAGATGTCAATGTGCACTGGCCGCGCAGCTGCCACCTCAGCATTGATCTTGGCCTCAACCTCATCAGAAAACGCGGCGCTCATGCTTTCCAGCTCGAAGTCCATCCGGGCCTTCAATGGCTCCATGTTCCCGCCAGTCACCAAGGCGCCGTAGTCCCTCCAGATCACCCCGCAAAGGATATGCAGAGCGGTATGAGTGCGCATCAGCTTGTGCCTGCGGTCCCAATCGACCGCCCCCCGCACCTCTGCGCCTGCTGCTGGTGACTCTCCGTCGATCTTGTGGACTACCTGGCCCTTCACCCTCTGAACCTTCCTCACCACGTACTGCCGCCCCCCGTCGTCCAGGAGGGCCCCTATGTCACTGGGCTGGCCGCCACCCTCGGGATAGAAGGCCGTCCTGTCCAAGACAACCCCGTCCTCGGTTATGTCATCAACTGTGGCCGTGAATTCACGGAGGTAGCTGTCAGTGAGATACAGCAGTTCAGTCATCGTAGCCTCCCATCAGACCAGATCGCACCAGAGTCGACTGATGTAATCCTCAAAGCCCAGTTCCCGCCAGAACTGCTGGGAGACCGGATTGAGGCAAGACACGTATAGATGGATCGATGGCACACCACGTCGAACAAACCAATCCCGCAACGAGGCAAACAGTTGTCGGCCCACACCGCGTCTCCTCCACTGGGCACTGACACACATGTGGGCGATGTGACCGTAGGTGCCGGGCGTGAGACCTAGTGTCGTTCCAGCTAGGCCACCCAGCGCGAAACCGACCACATCATCAACCGCCTCGGCAACTATCAGACAGTTGTCGCGGTCTCCCAGCCACCGCCTGGAAGATCGCTCCACTTGAGCTCTCCAGCTGGGAGCTATGCTCAGGCGACTATCGATCGCCGCATGGATGTCCATCATCTCTTCCCACAGCAGGACCACGGCCCCGCGGTCACCGGAGCGAGCTGGCCGTACCACGAAACCCGGGTCCTCTCCCGCACAGACCGCTGAGTCAGCCGACCTCCAAAGGTGATCCAGAAACCTCCGAAATCCACGATTCTGCCAGAAACGCTGAGCCGCCATATCACGGCATGAGACATCAACATGGGTAGCCTCCAGTCCTTCCTGTTTGAACCGGCCTTGGGCTGCTTCCAGCAGTGCATCTCCCATCCCGCGATCTCGACGCTCCCGACCAACGTACAGGCAAGCCATGTATCCGTACCGGGGGACGGAGAAAGGCTCGTTCTCTGCCACCGTCCCCATGGCGTAGCCACTCAACCCGGCACCCGCGCTGTCTTCAGCCACGATGACAGCGCGTGGTCGAGCGCGTAGCATCGACTGCAGGCCTCTCCTCAACCGGTCGGAGTCGTGCAATCCCGCTGCAAGCCGGGGGTCCAACTGGCCCATCGCGTCCCTGGCGAGCCGGTGCAGCCTGAGGATCTCGCCCAGGTCATGCCACTCAGCGTCGCGAATCGGAGTCACTCCATCCCCATAACGCGAAGAACTCCCGCCCCTCCATAGGGACGAGAGTTCCGACTACGCCAGCACACTCCCGCGGTACCACCCTACTTAGCGGTATCCCGCTCACTCTTCAAGGGTACGTGTTCATACCCTCGCCATTGATAACGGGCGACGTTCCCGGCCAAGTCTACTCCGGCCGCTCATCTGCGACCGTTTCGGTTGGCGGCTCCGGAAGGATGTTCAGCGGGGCCTTCGTGTCCAGCTCTCATCCAACCTGGACTCTCTGTACGACGCCTATCCGCCTACTCGTTTCCATCACAGCCTCTACCGTATTCCTCATAGTATGACACAGTGCAGAGCAGATGTCAAACAGGTCAGTCATGCACGGTCAAGCCGGCGCATCCAATTCCCCAGGCGGAGGCGAACGGAGTGTCACCCGCGGTATCTCCCGAAAACCAAGCACGCGTTCTGTCCTCCCAGGCCAAAGGAATTGGACAACGCAACGTCAACCTTGGTTTGCCTGGACACGTGGGGGACGTAGTCCAGGTCACACTCAGGGTCTGGGTTGTCGAGATTGATGGTGGGATGTATCTTCCCGTCCCGAATCGATAGAATCGAGGCGATGGCCTCAACACCTCCTGCGGCCCCAATCAAGTGCCCTGTCATCGACTTGGTGGCACTGATTGGTATTTGGTACGCCAGGTCTCCAAAGGCTCGCTTGATAGCCACGGTCTCCGCCACGTCACCGAGGGGCGTTGACGTCGCGTGGGCGTTGATGTAGTCTATCTCCTCGACAGACACGCCTGCGTCGTCTATCGCGCCGAGCATGGCTCGTGCTGCCGCCTTACCTTCCGGGTCCGGCGCGATGAGATGATAGGTGTCCGACGTGCCCGCGTAGCCCAGGACCTCTGCGTAGACCCGAGCGTTTCGCCTCAGGGCATGCTGCAGATCCTCTAGGACGAGGATGCCAGCCCCCTCTGCCGGGACAAAGCCATCACGATCTGCGTCGAACGGCCGAGAAGCCCTCTCGGGCTCATCGTTTCGGCGCGAGTATCCCCGCGCCACAGAGAAGGCCGCGACGCTCATTTCGCAGATGCCAGACTCGGTTCCGCCGGCGATCATGAGCTCCGCCGCCCCCCTACGTATAGCCTCCGTTGCCTCCCCGATGGCCTGAGTGCCCGCAGCACAGGCAGTCACCACCGTACTGCTATAACCGTCAAGACCGTAGGTGCAACTGATGTGGTGGGCAGCTACGTTCAGACTCACAGTCACGGGGAAGAAAGGCGAGATCCGCATCCCCCCTTTGCTCAGCATAATGCGGCAGGCCTCGTCGCATACCTCGACCGCTCCTCCCCCGCTGGTCCCCATCAGCACACCAGCCACCTCGCGGTCGAAGTTGCCAGCAGACAGCCCCGCATCTTCCAGTGCCATCCCAGCGGCAGCCACTCCCAGTTGGCAGTAGCGGCGCATCCTCCGCGCTTCTTTGGGATTTATGTACCGACTGGGGTCAAAATCCCGGGCAATCCCTGCTATCCTCGTGGGGTACTGCTCGACGTCGATCTCCGTGATGCGACTCACTCCCGAACGCCCCTCGAGCAGCGCTTGCCATGTCTCTTCTGCCCCGATCCCCACTGGAGTGATCGCTCCCACTCCCGTGACCACGACCCTGCGCCTGAGATTCCCAGGCCTGCGCCCTGAGAAGGCGGTGCCGCACTTGACACAGAAGTTGGCACCCTTGGGACTGTATACTCCGCATTGCAGGCATCGCTTCTCTCTTACGCCCATCTAGACCACCTTTCTTCCCCCTACTGCTAAGCCATCTCCTCTTGCAGCGCCCTGATCTGTTCGCGTAGTCGAGAGACCACCCTCTCGCCTACCTTGTCTCCTGGTGCACGCTGGAGACGACGCTTGGCGAAGGCGAGTTCGGTAGCCCGCTGGTGGAGCCTTCTTACCCGCCAAGCATCGCTCGGTCCGTTTGAGGCAAGAGCCTTCCACTGAGCGGATACTCGAGCCCCATACGAGGTGGCGGTGTCGTAGACATCCTGCGACAGCGTTCCCGCGGTGACCTCACCGTCCAGCTCCTCAGTTATGCAGCGCTTCTCGCGATCCCAGGACAAGAAGACTATGATCACCAGTATTGCCACGCCACCCCAGTCGTTGAGTAGACTGATCACGACAGGCCAACATAGTTCGCTGGCGAGAGTCGTAGACAGATTGTGCACGGCATGGACAAAGATCGCCGCGCCCAAGGCAACCACAGGCGCCAGCCACCGCTTCCACGCACTGTCGGCCATAGAGGCATATCCGAATCCCATGCCGACGATACCGCTGAAGAGACCATGATTCAGTCCGAAGACCAACGTGCGCACGAATACGAGGGCAAGCCACATAGCTGCGTCCCCTTCCACCAGCGCAGCCAGGAAGAACAGACCGTTCTCGGTCATGGCGAAGCCGAAGCCGACCAACGCACCGTAAACTATGCCATCCATTACACCGTCGAACTCCCGCCTGAAGATGAGGAACACTGCGAGAATGGCGAGGGCCTTGACAGACTCCTCGACCACGGGCGCCACGACGCTGCCCGCTGCGACGTCGGCGCCGCTTTGTCCAAGGAATGCGGCAAAGGGGGCGCCTATGACGAACTCAGCTATCAGAGACAGTAAGATAGCAGGGATCGCACCCCAGATGAAGGTAGCTGCAAGCAAGCCCCACGGCTCTTTCTCATACCTGTCCAGCCACCAGACGATCAGGCAGTAGAGAACCGCGGGAGCCACTGCCGCCAGAACGGTGAGAAGGATCAGGGCCAGATACAGCAGAATCTCCATTCCGCTAGCCCCTGCGCAGGTTCCTGAGAGCTCTCGCAGAGATGCTACAGAAGTGAACCCAGAAAGGACTCCGAGTCCCCACAATCCGTCCCTCGCGGAGTCGCTCCAGGAAGTCATCTCTTCCGTCGAAACGATCCATCTCCAAGTAGACCCGCCCTAGTTCGAATCCGCTGTGCGCATCGCTGCCCGCTGTGCAGGCCAAACCATGGCACAGGGCGAATTCCCGAGCTCGACGATTGTCTTCAGGCCAGGTAACCCGCGCGTTAAACACCTCCAGGAAGTCCAACCTCTCAGCAAGCCCCTCCAGAACCTCGGTGTCCAGACTCTCACGGCGCAGTCTGTCAAACGGATGGGGCACTCCCGCCAGCGCGCCCTGCTCCTTGATCAGCCTCACCGTCTCATTCGCCGAGAGGTCCTGGGGCACCTCCTGCTCCAGGAAGAGCCCGACTATCTCCCCGTCGGATGTGGAGATCTCCTGTCCGATGACTACCGGAAAGGGAGCTAGCTGCTGCACAGCCTGGGCGCCAGCGACTGTGTTGTGATCGGTGATCGCCAGGGCACCGAGGTCCCTGCGCAGGGACACGTCTACGACCTCCTGCGGCGACATGAGCCCATCCACCGAGTAGGATGTGTGTACGTGAAGGTCTACTTTGAGCATGGCGACAGAACGCGCGCCTCCACGAAAGGGATCATCGATCGCCCAGAAGGCCAGCCCTCCCCCCCTTCAGCGCGGGCCATGCGCCGCTGCGCTGAACAACGCCGGCGGCCAACTCGCCCACACTTCGGTCATGATGCTGCCTAGGACGCGAGGTCACATCTGAAGCGGAGAGCACAGACAACTCTACTGATGACAAACGGCGGCACTCTAGAGAAGCACCGCACCGGTGCGGGCCTGCCCACGGAGGATCAGCCTTGACGGCCCCCACTCGCCGCGAGACCGCTCATTGGTAAACACTGTGGGTCCAGCGCGCTCCGCACAGCCTCCTCGACCTCCTCCGGCTTGAGGGGTTTGCCCATCCATCGCCTCGCTCCTGCATCCCCGGCTCGTTCTTTTCTGTCACGCAGGTCCATGTGCGCCGACACCATGACCACCGGTACGTCGCAGAGGCCGTCGCGGGCCCTGAGGGAGCGAGTGGCCTCGATCCCATCCATCACCGACAGTTCTTCGTCCACGAAAATGATGTCGGGCTTCGCTCTGAGGGCGAACTGCACTGCTTCTTGCCCGTCCGATGCCAGCAGCACTACGGTCTCCAGGCCAATTGTGAGCCTCATCGGTGCGACGAAGAGGCGCCCGATGTCCTCGTTGTCCTTTACGTACAGCACCTTCACCGCGACGGCCTCCACTGAGACGGAGGTCGGAACTCGCTGGGCATTATCGCATACAGCATCGACAGTGTCAACTGGCGATGTTGTCCCCAAAGCCATCTTGTGATATAATAGGAGCACGATCTCTCGCTCATGGAGGCCCACCATGGTATCGAAAGCACAGGCGCTTGACGTCCGCTCGAAGATGATCGGAGTGCTGCTCCGGTCTGCTCGCATACGGGCTGGTAAGACCGCGAAGCAGTGCGCCGACTGGGTGGGCTGCTCACCGCATATCATCTCTCAGTACGAGTACGGCCGTCGGTCTGTCTCCTTGCCGGAACTCGAGCTACTCGCGCAGTCATTTCGCGTGCCCGTGCGTCATTTGTGGGACGACGAAGTCGCCGTGATGGATGTCCCGAGCGCCAAGGTCCCGGGACAGAAGATCCTCAGACTTCGTCACAAGGAGATAGGCGTGCTGCTTCGACAGGCACGGTCCAGAGCCGGCAAGACTCAGAAACAGTGTGCTGAGATCCTCGGCACCTCCACAGATGCTATCTCCAAGTACGAACATGGATCCAAAGCGATGCCTTTCACTCATCTGGAGCTTCTGGCCGACTTCTTGGGAATCCCGGTGTCCAGCTTCTGCGATCGCGAACTGGCGGCCGAATGCGGGCCCGAGTTCCTACCTGCTGACGAGGTCTGGGGCAATCTTCCACCGGAGATCAAGCGATTCATCTGCGACGCGGACAGCCTGCCGTACCTGGAGATGGCGCTCAGGCTATCGGAGCTACCCACGGACTCCCTAAGGCGCCTTGCCGAGGCCATGTTGTCCGCGGAAGACTGGGCTGCAAGAGCGACAGAATGAGCCCCCCTGCCTCCCCCACCGTCGCTCAACAGGCTACGCCATTCCTCGAGACTCTGGCGAGGCTCACCAGCCATCGCGATTCAGGGCAGTTCCTCTCCGCCGCACTGGGCGAGGCGATCAAGGCCACGAATGCCCACGCTGGATCACTGCTGCTCGTAGGTAACGCCACGCGACGCGTCAGAGAAGGCGACATGTCAACTGAGATCGAGGAGCAGATCACACTCTGGGAGGACGCGCTCGAGCAGCGTCTTCGTTCCAGTTCCTGGAGCATAGAGGCAGACGAAAGTCTCTCCGTATCGACTCACGTGGTCAAGGGCGCAGAGCAGGTCCTCCTGAATACGCCTCTCCTGCGGGGGGACACCGTCACAGGTTCTCTGACCGTCGCCCTGGGCCCAGGCGACAAGCCCTCCCTGTTGCAGCGACAGGCGTTGACCTCCTGTGCCAGGACGATTGGGAATCTGGCGGACATGATCGAGCAGCTGACTCTGACACAGCACAGCCTGGAACAACTTACTTTCCTACGCGAGACCAGCCAGGCCTTGACCTCCACACTGGATCTCCGCCAAGTGCTGGACAATACCATGGAACTGGCCACCAAGATCCTCGGTGCCCAGGCCTCCACCCTGATGCTCATCGATGAGGAAACCAACGAACTCGTTTTCGATATCCCCTATGGCGAAAAGCGGGAATTGCTGCGCAGCTATCGCATGTCCATGGAAGAGGGCATAGCCGGCTGGGTCGCCACCCATGGCGCACCCGCCTTGGTCAACGAAGCTCCCGGTGATGAGCGTTTCAGCAGTGGGGCCGACGTCCGCACCGGCTTTCTAACACAGTCCGTGATCTGCGTTCCCCTGCAAATCAAGAATCGCACCATCGGGGTGCTCGAAGCCCTCAACAAAGTATCCAGCCAGGGTTTCAATGACGACGACCTCCGCCTGCTCAGCACTCTGGCCGCACAGGCCGCCAGCGCCATTGAAAACGCGCGCCTGTACCGCAGCCTGCGTGAGGAGAGAGACAAGATCCTCCGCGTTCAAGAAGAAGCCCGCCGCAGTCTGGCTCGCGATCTCCACGACAGCACACTACAAAGCCTCTCCTCCATCAGCATGGGCATTGACTATGTCAAGCAGCTGCTCAAACATCAACCGGCCGCCGCCGCCGACGAACTTGGCCGGGTGCAGGAGTTGGTCAGTCAAGCGTTGAGGGAGGCTCGCGTTCTCCTGTTTGAGCTGCGCCCCATCGCACTGGAGACACAGGGTCTGGTGAGCGCTTTGGAGACATACGTCGAACAGCTACGCGGCGAGGGACCACCGCTTTTCCATTTTGGCAACGGAGGCTTCGATGAGAGGTTGCCTCCGGACGTCGAAGCGACGGCCTTCATAGTGGTGCAGGAGGCAGTCAACAACGCCAGGAAACACGCCAATGCAGACAACATATGGCTGACTCTCTCTCCGGAGGAGGGATCCTTGCTGCTCACCGTGGAGGATGACGGTTGCGGATTCGACAAGAGCATCGTGGAGAAGAACAGCAATCGGGGAGGCCATCTCGGCCTGGTCAGCATGCAGGAGAGGGCGGAACTGATAGAGGCGCAGCTCGCCATCGAATCCTCGCCAGGTCAGGGAACGAGGATCGCACTGCGATTGCCGGGCGGAACCTCTGAGGTAGAGCCGTAACTTCAACTTATCAGCAGGTAGTCCCGTCGCGGCCTGGAGAGCGACCTGTCAAGGTTCTGAGACCCCGCTGAGCGGTGGAGAAAGCGGGAATGGGAGATAGGTATGACACAAGACCAGAGATCAGTTGAACCCAACTCGCTCAAAGAACAGGGCATCAAGGTCTTCCGCTACGGCGAATATGAGGAGGCCGCCCAGTTGTTTCAGAAGGCCCATGCGCTGTACGAGGAACTGGGCGACCAGAAAGGCCAGGCGGAGATGCTCAACAACATAGGGGCTGTCCGCACTCAGCAAGAACGCTGGGACGACGCTGCCCAGGCATTCGCCCAGGCCATGCCGATGTTTGAATCACTCGAAGACAAGGACGGGGAAGCTCAGACCTTGGGGAACATCGGAACCATGTATCGATACCAGGGTGACAACGAAGCCGCCGTGGAGCATCTCAAGCGAGCGGTTGACCTCTTTGCCGAAGCCGCCGACCGGGAGAAGCAGGCGGCGACGCTGCGCCTGATAAGCCGGATCCGTCTGGGCCAGGCAAAATGGCTCGAGGCCTTGCACTTCTACGATCTCAGCCTGGCCTGCGTCGAGCCGCCAGGGATCAAGCAACGCACGCTGCGTCGCCTGATTCAGATACCCTTCGGCATGCTTTCTCGCCCGCAGTGAGCACTTCTCTCCAGCGTGCCCCTGTTTAAGAAGCTTACCGCGGCCAGCTTGGCCCCAGTCTAGTCCTTGTCTTCTTCTATGTGGGCCTTGCCGATGATCTGTTCAGCCAGATTCCTCGGGACCTCGTCGTAGTGAGATAACTCCATGCTGAAGACGCCTCGTCCCTGGGTGATGGACCGCAGGTCTGTGGCGTAGCCTTGCATCTCTGCCAGAGGTCCCTGCGCGGTGATAATGGCCTTCTCGCCCCTCTGCTCGGTACCCACCACTCTAGCCCGTCTGGTGTTGAGGTCCCCGAGAACGTCACCCATGCTGCCCTCGGGCACGTTGATAGTGAAGGTCATGATGGGTTCCAGGAGCACGGGTCCGGCGTCCCGAAACGCCTCCTTGAAGGCCTCTCTTCCAGCTATCTGGAAGGCGATATCCTTCGAATCCACGGGGTGCTCTTTGCCATCGTAGACGACACCCTTGACGTCCTCGACCGGATAACCGGCGACCACGCCCTTGGTCAGGACCTGCCTGATGCCCTTCTCGATGGACTGTATGAAGCTCTTGGAGATATGGCCTTCTCTCACCTCGCTCTCGTACTCAAAGCCAGACCCTCGCGCCAGTGGTTCCACTCTCAGCCACACCTCGGCAAACTGCCCTGCCCCGCCCGTCTGCTTCTTGTGGCGATACTGGGACGTGGCTACCTTGGTGATCGTCTCCCTGTAGGGCACCCTGGGCACCGAGGTCGTGATCTCCACTCCGAACTTGGATTGCAGACGCCGCGCGGCGATATCTATGTGGGACTCACCCATGCCGGAAAGGACAGTCTCGTTTGTGCTGGCCTCGCGTTCCACGCGAAGAGTGGGGTCCTCCTCGGTCAGTCTGGCCAGGGCTGATCCGAGTTTGTCCATGTCGGCCTTGGTCTTCGGCGCGATGGCTGCCGAGTAGATGGGATGAGGATAACCAATGGCCGGCAGGATCAGGGGGTGGTCCTTGTCGCACAGAGTGTGCCCCGTTTCAGTGTGCTGGAGCTTTGCCACCGCTCCGATGTCACCGGCAGGTACTCTCTCCACTGGCTGCTGCTCCTTGCCCCTGAGCACGTAGAGTTGACCCACGCGTTCCTCTTCTCCCCGGCTGGCGTTGAAGACACGCGCATCAGACTCCATAACCCCGGAGATCACGCGGAAATAGGTCAACTTGCCCACATAAGGGTCTGCCAAGGTCTTGAACACCAAAGCGGCCAGTGGGCTCTGGGGGAGTGGCTCGATAACCTCCTCTTCGCCGGTCGCCGGGTTGGTCGCTCGATGTTCCTCGACATTCACGGGAGACGGTGAGTATCGGATAATCGCATCCAGCAGGGCCCGAGCCCCGATATTTCTCGTGGCCGAACCACACAGCACAGGCACCACGGATCCGCTTCGTACCCCAGCGGCCAGACCTCTCGCTACCTCGTCCTCAGTCAGCTTCTCTTCTTCGAAGTACTTCTCCAACAACTCGTCATCTTGCTCTGCCGCGGCCTCCACCAACTGCAGATGATAGGACTCAGCATCATCGCGCATGCCCTCAGGGATATCGCCCTCTTCCCCCTTCTCACCGCGGTAGGCCCTCATGCGCACGAGGTCCACCACTCCCTCAAGAGACTCCTGGGCTCCAATGGGGAGTTGCAGGGGCACGATGTTTCCAGGCAAGCTCGCCTGCGCTTGGCTCAGGGCCCGACGGAAGTCCGCGTTCTCCCTGTCCATCTTGTTGACAAACAACATGCGGGGCAGGTCCAGTTCGTCCGCATGCTCCCACATCATCTCCGTGCCGACCTCGACACCCGCCACGGCGTCGAGGATGACCACTGCCGAGTCAGCCGCTCTCAATGCGCCCTTCACCTCGCCCACGAAATCGGCATAGCCCGGGGTGTCAAGCACGTTGATCTTGTGTCCACCCCACTCACACGGCAGTATCGAAGTGTTGACGGAGATCTTGCGCCGGATCTCTTCAGGATCGTAGTCCGAAGCGGTTGTGCCCTCATCGACCTTCCCCAGACGACTCACACCGCCGCTATCGTAGAGCATGGCCTCAGCTAAGGATGTCTTGCCGGCACCACCATGTGACAACAGAACGACGTTCCTCAGTTGTTCGACCTTGTACTCCTTCACTATGGCCATCCTCCCTACCAGTGCACTGACGCTTCTCACACAAGTGTAACGCAGGCGGACGGAGTTGTCAATCGCGTTGATGTGGTAGAATAGCTCGTTGGTCTAGCAAGGATAAGATATGGAAGACTTGCCCGGGACTTACGTGCTTGTGCTACAGATGGTCCGAGACACCGACCTCCGAGTGGGTCGCCTTGGGGTTGTCGCCTTCCCGAGAGGATACTACTGCTACGTGGGCAGTGCCATGGGACCCGGGGGACGGCGAGCCCGCCTGGCGCGGCACCTGCGCCAGCAGAAGAAACCACACTGGCACATCGACTATCTGCTCAGGCAGGCGCTGGTGGTGGAGACCTGGTCCGCGCCGTCCGCTGCGCGGCTAGAATGCACCTGGGTCAGAGCACTCCTCCAGCTTCCCGGCGCGACGCTCCCCGTCAGAGGCTTCGGCTCTTCAGACTGCGACTGTCCAGCGCATCTTGTCCGGTTTGTTTCTGCACCCTCTCTGATGGCCTTTGCCAGACAGTTGCAGCCGCTGGGCCTCGAGGTATTGCCCCACAAGGTGACTCCGCAGCAGATCCCGCCTCGATAATCGGGGAGATGCACAGTCTCATGAGCGCAGGTGCCACACTGAGCACAAGGGTCCAGGTGGTTATGCACCAGAGGGGGTCTGCCCGCGGGTGTCGAGCCGCATCCTCTCGCACTGCCTGAGACGGGCGGGCTGCATCCGGCGGACTGCAGATTTCGCGAACCAGAACCTGGCAGGGCACCTCAGATCTGGTTGTTGGGGGCCGCCCTGGCGACTGGAGTGCGGCCCACCGCCGGACCAGTGGCTATACTTTAGCTACACTCAGGCATGTATAATTAAGAGATCGCCCAGATCCCGGCTCCCACCCCATGCCACCATGTGGGGCCGAAACGGAGCCCTTCCTGGGAGGCGGTTCCCAGAATCATCGCGGATCCGGTTCCACGGACACCCCAAGGAGGCGCGTCGATAACTCGACGTTGCACGGGGTGGATCGCCCCTGCCATGCTCTGCACCCCAACCCCCCGGACCTGTGGCAGCCGGCGGCCTCGTGTACAAGCCTCGCCGGACGGTTGGGCGTCAGGAGTCATGAGCCGGAGCTGGGACAGGCAGGAGCGCCTCAACTCGACCCAGCCCGGCCGGCGTGTAGCCGACCTCGTACAAAGCAAGCCCCAGGCGTTAGTCCCTCGTCATCCGCCGTTGTCTCCGAGGGGTCCTTCTCGCTAATGCCCGTTCGTGATACAATCTCGCGGCTCAGTTTGACCTGACTCTGGAGACACGGTCGTATGTCGCGCATCTTGCGGCTGTTCCTCACCTCTCTCGCGCTGGCCCTGGCCCTGGAGATGGGCTGTCTATGCGGCCTCCTCTTCTTCTCCGGCGCAGAGATCCTGACGCCTGGGGTAGCGGTGGGAGCCCGGCCACACCCCGCCGACCCGCTGCCAACAGCAACCCACCTGGCCACGATGTTACTCAGCCCTACAGCGACGCCCCCTATCCCCACGGACACACCGCAGCCGGATACCCCTACGCCCCTCCCGCCTACACCCACTGCTACTCCGCAGCCTCCCACTCCCACCAACACCAAGGTGGTCCCGTTGGCCACCCCCACTCCGGTCCCACCCACAGCCACCTCTACACCTCTTCCCACAAACACGCCCAGCCCCACACCGGCGTGCAGGCCCCTTGGCGACCAGGACGGGGTGGCTAACCTGATCATCATCATCTGGGACGCCACACAGCGGGCCCATCTACGGGAGATGCTCGGCGACTCCCGGTTGCCTAACCTCCAGGCGTTGCTACAGCGCAGCGGCGGTCTCGTTCTCCCCGTCATCCAATCGACCACCTGCCGGCCAGGCAGCGGGGACGGCTACCGGACCGAGACCGGCCCCGCCAATTCCGCCATCGCCACCGGCCTCGGGTATCCCGGCATGGCCAACTGGCAGAATGTCGAACCGTACCCCATCCCCGACAACCTCACCCTCTGGGAGTGGTTTGACGGCCTATCGTATGCCACCGGTATCGTTTCGTCAAAAGACATGGACTTCTGGCCTCACTCCCCCTTGCGTAACGCCAGGCCACAGATCGATTACTGGCGGGTCGGGGAGCAGGCCCAGGCCTGGGTGACGGACGGGGCCCTGGAGTTCCTGGACGCCTATGCGCAATGCCACTTCTTCCTCTGGGTGCACTACAAGGAGCCGGACACCGTGGGCCATGAGTTCGGAGAGAACAGCGCTCAGTACTCCGCCAGCCTCGAAGTGAACGATCAGGAGCTAGCCCGGCTCCTCGACGGTCTCCGCGCCCACGGCATTGAGGGGCGAACCCTGGTGATCGTGACCACGGACCATGGCTTCAACGAAGGCGGGCTTAAACACGATACCTGCACCCGGGAGACAAAGCGTCTTTTCCTGGCCCTGAACCAGCCCATGACCAGGTTGCGCAACTGTATCAAGGTGCAGACCGACATCGCGCCCTGCATCAAGGCCGCCGTTCGCTGGTGAGAGGCTGAGCGAAGCACGTAGTGGCCATCGCGCTCCAATCCTCTCCCCGAGCGGGAGGATACCTAGGGGCCACAGACCCCGCTCACCGTCGGACAACCTGTCGTGGCCTCGCCAATCCTCGCTCCAATAGAAAGGGGCTATCCCGCAACGGGACAGCCCCTGCACTAGTCGACTGGTGGTCAGTTGAATACTTTCTTGTCCTCCACCGCAGCGCGGCGTAGCTCGCCAGGCCAACCAGGCCGCTGGGGACAAGCAGAATCGGTCATGGCGCTGACTCGCCATTCGTGGCATAATATGATAATTCAGTTCCCCACGCCGTCAGCTAAGTGACCCACAGCTCTCCGTGGTCGGAGAAACCCGGCCCTGACGCCACGTGAGATCGCCGCCGACTCCGCTCATCTCTCATCGAGTACACTCTCCGCGCTCACTGCAGTGAAGTGCGCACCAGACCTATAGGGTGAATTGGCGGCAACCAGCACCACCACACAGGGAGGAGGTCACCACAGATGAAGTACATGGTCATAGGCACACGAAACCTGGTGCCGATGGAGCCTAAGATGGCCATCGGGCTGTTTCAGGCAGCCAAGCAGTGGACCAATGCACAACTCGCCGACGGTTCGATGGACCTACAATACCTCCACGCCGACACCGGCGGGGGCTTCGTCATCGTCAATGGGGACTCCCACGAAGAGATCTACGACAAGACCCTGGATTTCCCGCTGTATCCCTTCTTCGACTGGGAGGTCATCGCCCTGGTGGATTGGAGCCACGGCTACGACAAACTGATCGAGATGTTTCAGAAGATGGCGGCCATGACCTAGCCTCTTGGGCGATTGCCGGCCAAGCGATGGCCGCGATAGACGGCAGATGGAAGCTGGTTGCCGCCGTCTACCTGAGCAGGCCCTGGCCAGCCGCGATCTTCATCCCTGTAGGCGCGCTGGTTTCGGGACCGCCGAACCTCACCTGGCTTGCTCCTCTGCCGCCGCTCCACTGTCTGCTTGTCCGCACGTTGTGCTGCTGGCGCACGCGAAGGAGGAAACGCAGAATGCTCTACTTGCACGAAGAGGAAGGGCGAGCCAAGCTCTGGTTGGGGCTGGGGTTGGGTCTGGCGGTCATCGTGGTGCTGATCCCCTGCCTCACCTGTCTGACCCTGCTGGTGTTCGGCCCGCAGATCGGGAACATCTTCAGCCGCATCAGCAGCGGCCTGGAGGCGGGTGGCTAGCGGCATGGTCGGCCGCGCTGCACGAACCACTATCCTGTCGCACATCGTTGACGTCGTGGTACAATAGGCTGACTGCGCTTCCCTACTTCGTCGACCCGCTCAGGTCCGCTATCGGTGTCTCGCCAGGTCAGTCCGCTACGGCTTCGGCAAGGGGGCCGTATGGACCGGGGAGGAAGGGAGGATGTCCAGGGGTCAATGGACCGTCATCGGGATACTGGGTGCAGCTGCCATGGTTCTCTTCGGCTGCCTTGGGAGTTGTCTGGTCGGATACATCCTCGGAGGCGTGGGTGACAGCACAGCGCAACCGGTAGAACCGAGGTTCAACGGTGCCCCATCTCCGAGCCCGACAGGAACGCCACCAGGTTGGCCAGCGGAAGGGATCCACACTCCGACAGCAGAGCCCTCCCCGACCGAGAGGGTGCAGCCCTCCTCCACCTCGATACCCACAGCAACGCACACTCCAGCAGCGAGTCCCGTACCCACAGATACTCCGCCGACTCAGCCGCCTGCGCCAACTTCTACGCCTCCCTGGACGGAGGCCAGGGTAACCCATGTCGTTGATGGCGACACTATAGAAGTGGAGATAGAGGGCCTCATGTACTCTCTTCGCTACATCGGCATCGAATGCCCGGAGCCGGGTCAGTACGGCTGCGACGAGGCCACACAGGCCAACAGGCAATTGGTGGAGGGCAAGACCGTCCGCTTGGCAAAGGACGTCTCTGACACCGACCAGCACGGAAGGTTGTTGCGCTACGTCTACCTGGGGGACATCTTCGTCAATGCTGAACTGATACGGAGCGGGTATGCTACTGCGTGGACGTATCCTCCTGACGTGGCCTTTTCTGACCTCTTCGTGCAACTCGAAAGCGAGGCCAGGGAGGCGGGGCTTGGTCTGTGGGTTGCTCCTGCTCCCACCCCCGGACCTGGCCGGGATTGCGCCGGCAACATCTACGATTGTGGCGACTTCTCTTCCTGTGACGAAGTCATGTCCTACTGGAACGCTTGCCCAGGGGACCCTTCGCGGCTCGATGGTGATCAGGATGGCAGGCCTTGCGAAAGCCTGTGTCGATAGGGGACTCGACACCGGCAGGAGCGCCGCCAATAGTCACATCCAGCGCTGAAGGACTTGCCCTCATGGGTCAAGAGACAGGCGCTGAGATCATGGGAGGCCCGGTGAGGATGTGTCCGGGCCGCGACATGGCTGGCCATTACTGAGGGAGGTGCAAAATCACTGGAGGATCAGAGTCCGACGTTGTGGCCGTACAGGAGCGTGCAGTGAGGTACTTCTGCGATAGACCCGCCAACTTCCCCACCGGGCGACCCTACAACTGCTGTGAGAGCGTGCTTCTGGCCCTCAAGGGGTTGGTGAGCAAGGATGCTGAGTTTTTCCCCAGGGGGGGGACGGCCATAGGTGCAGGGGTCAGTCTCAACGGGCTGCTGTGCGGCTCAGTTTCCAGCGTGGCCATGCCCATCGGCCTGAAGTATGGGAGGAGTGACCCGGAGCAGAGCCCAGAGCCCGTTTGGCGAATGATGGACGAATACGTCCAGGCCTTCAAAGAGCGGTTTGGCCATCTCAATTGTAGGCAGCTAACCGGTCTGAACCTGAAAACCGCTGAGGGGCTGCAACAGTACTTTGCCCGGGTCCACGACTTCGAATGCACGGAGCGAATCAGATTCGCCGTCGCCAAGGGCGTGGATGCTCTGCAAGGGTAGAGAGGCAGTTGCTCTGTTCCACTCAGCTATAGGCGCCTGCCAAGCAATCCCATTCACCATGAGGGGGTTCTGAGGAAATCCGCTGACGGGGGAGTATCGTGAAGCACACCATCAAGTACGCCGTGACCATGGCCATTCTGGGCTACGCTGTTCTCGCTGTGTCTGCTCTTGCCGTCACCCTCCTCGTTGGGCAGACGACGGGCTACTATCCGTCTCTCACCTTCTTCACCCTGGCGCTGCTGACCTTCAGACTCACCGAGTTCCACTGGACCTTGGTGCTCTTTCCTCCGCTGGCGGCCGCCTGTGCCATGATGCTCCTGTCCAAGACTCCGGTGAACAGAAGGATAGCCTCCGGGCTGGGACTTAGCTCCCCCTACCTGCTGGTGACTGCAATGTACTTGGTGATGCGTGCTGGCGAGTTCTCATTGGAGATCGCCATCCCCTGGATGATGTGGGTGTTCGCGGTGGGGGTAGCGTCTTCCATAGCTGTGGACCGGTTCCGCCTCGGCGAGGCCTGATGGGGGACCCGGCCAACGCTGCAAAGCGGGGAAACGGAAAACGCGCCTGGAGGGACTCGAACCCCCGACCCACTGCTTAGAAGGCAGTTGCTCTATTCCTCTGAGCTACAGGCGCTCGCGGACTATTCTAGGACACACCCTCTGGCTTGTCAAACCCCCGGCGCCGAGCCTGGCGACTCTCGCTCCACCGGCCAGCGAGCCTTGAGCCTGAGCATCAACTCGAACTCCTCGGGCTTGATGGCCACGATGGAGGCCCTGTCCTGGGCCACCAGGAGGTACGGAGGCTCGCGCCGCACGAACTCGACAAAGGTACCTTCTCGGCCCCAGAAGGTGGTGTCTCTGAAGCGAACCGTGAGGTTCTCCCCTGTCTCCAGGGGCAGGTCGGCGGAGAAGACGTAGCCATACCATTCCTCTCCCCTCTCTTGCTTCGGGGCGAGCAGCCTCTGGCACAAATCCAGGAAGTCCTCTGGTTCTGCCACTTGTGGCTCCAACCGGGCCTCCAGGGCGATGCTGCCCTTTCGAACCTGGTACTTGCCAGAGGACACAGGGTCGGCCAACTCGATGGATCGATCGATGTCCTGGAACCATACCAAAAGAGGCTCCTCGAGTTCCAGGATGCCCTCCACATTGTGGAGACCCTCCTCCTGGCAAGGCTTGAACCATACCTCACCCCTTGGTGCGCTCAATTCCCGGAGCCAGGCCATGTCTCTCCTCCTGTGACCGGTTGCCGGATGAGAGCCCGGGCACTGAATATCTGTGGCGCAGCTTCTCCCTCCGCGCCCTCAGCCCTTGCTCTCACGCCGGGGGCTGCCCCCCAGTCTCTCCTGGAACCAGATGATGGTCTCGCTCAGACCATCTTCCAGCGGGACCTCGGGCTCCCAACCCAGCACCTGGCGCGCTCGGCTGATGTCGGGCTGCCGAACTCTGGGGTCGTCCTCGGGCAGTGGCTCGTGGACGATACCAGAGGAGTTCCCCGTGATCTCGTTCACCAGATGGGCAAACTCCAGAATGGACATCTCCCGCGGGTTGCCCACGTTGACCGGATCTACCTCGCTGGAGAACAGCAAGCCGTAGATGCCCTCGATCATGTCCGAAACGTAGCAGAAGGAACGCGTCTGCGAACCGTCGCCGTACACCGTGAGCGGCTCGCCTCGCAGCGCCTGAGCGATGAAGTTGGGCACCACCCGGCCGTCTTCCAGGCGCATGCGTGGCCCGTAGGTGTTGAAGATCCTGGCGATGCGCGTGTCCAGGCCATGATAACGATGGTAGGCCATGGTCATGGCCTCGGCGAACCTCTTGGCCTCATCGTATACGCCCCGTGGCCCGATGGGGTTGACGTTTCCCCAGTAGTCCTCCCTTTGCGGATGCTCCAGGGGATCACCATACACCTCCGAGGTCGAGGCCAGCAGATAAAGCGCCTCCTTTTCCCGGGCCAGGCCCAGCGTCTTGTGGGTGCCCAGGGCGCCGACCTTGAGGGTCTGGATGGGCAACTCCAGGTAATCGATGGGGCTCGCCGGAGAGGCGAAGTGGAGGATGGCGTCCAGCTTCCCCTCCACGTAGAGGTACTCGGTCACGTCTTGCTTGATGAAGCGAAAGTCCTTGTTCCCAGCCAGATGTTCGATGTTCGCAGTGCTGCCGGTGATCAGGTTGTCCATGACCACCACCTGGTGCCCTTCCGCCAGGAACCTGTCGCAGAGATGAGAACCCAGAAACCCAGCGCCGCCGGTGACGAGTATCCTCATGGCTCCTCACAAACCTCTCACAGCACTTATCGGCCTATGTTATATCATCCCTCGGCCGTGGCGGCAACGAAGCGCCCAGTGCAGGCTACGTGGCAACTTTTCCCCATCCTGAAGACGCATGTTTGCCACTAACGGTTCTAGGCCTCCTGCAGAGAAAGGCGGCGGAGTACGCCCACGGTCAGGAAGAAGACGAAAGCCAGATCTACCAGGAAGAAGGAGTTGTCAATCAAGCCGTGGGCCAGGAAGTCCACCATGCTGGCCATCAGCCCCAGAACCAGCGCCCGGAGGTCACCCTCACCTAGGGAGCGATAGAGGCGCAGGCCCAACCTGAAGAAGGCCACCTCCACCCAGACCAGCGCTCCCACGCCTGGCACTCCCAGGCGCGTCCACCAGTCCAGCACGATGTTGTGGGGATGCGAGAGATCCGGCTCCTTCCAGGCCTCCGGCAGCATGTAGCGGGGATACTGGTAGAGGAAGTTGTCCAGGCCCACGCCCCACAGAGGGTGATCCCGGATCATGTTCACCGTGGCTTCCCACAGCTTGAGGCGGTGAAAGGCGGTTCCACCGCCGAGGTCGAAGAGCGTCCGTATACGTTCCGCCCCAGCGAAGGGCAAAAGAGCGACCAGGGCCGCCGCAGCACCACCGGCCGCCGCCAGCAGCGCCCGCCGCCCCCTGAGCGCACCCATGAACAACAGGCCGGCCGGCACCCCCAACAGCCAGGCCCCTCGCGAATGGGTCAGGTACAAACAGACGAGGATGGGCACGCCTGCCGCCAGGTATCCCCATCGGCGTCGCCTGTCGCCGCCGAAGAAGAGGAAAGCGACGGTGATGGGCACGATGCGACCCAGGTACAAACCCAGGTTGTTGGGCGAACCGTACAGTCCGCGGATGCGACGTACCCCCTCCGCACTGATCACGTCTGCCCCAACGACGTACTGGTACAGCCCAATCAGGGACATGACCAGCGCCCCCAAGACCAGGGCGTCCATCACGCGCACCAGACCGGCGTCGTCCAGAGGCGCCTCGCGCAGCAGCAGGTAGAAAATGAGGGGGCCCAGGATCACGGTGCGCAGTTCGTAGCTGCTGACCCCGGTGTTCTCCGACACGGTCAGCGAGAACAGGCTGACCAGCAAGAAGAAGACGACGCCCACATCGAGCGCCGAGGCTGTGCCAATCAGGTGAACCACGAGTCTCCAGAAGCCCACGGCCAGCTTGCGCAGGCTCGACAGAGGGTGGAAGGGGAACAAAGACAGCGGATGAGGAGCGCCGGCATCCAGCTCCGCACCGCGCCTGACCACCTCCCGCAACAGCCAGCTGGCGAAGCACAGGACCGTGAGCATCTCCACCAGGGATAGCGACTGGCCGAGCAGGCCCTTCGGCCTGAGGAAGAAGGGTATGGACAGCGCAGCGAAGGCCAGGCCAAGATCGATCCTCAGGTACACCAGCGGAACTAGGAGGGCGAGTCCGATGAGGCTCAGGGGCAGCCAGGGCGAGACGTAATAGACGCCCAGCGCCAGGGACGTAACCCCTATCTGCTGCCAGGCTGGCCGGCCGAGGTACCAACCAGCCAACGTCCTCCACCACTCGAGTGGTCTGGGCAGCAGCGCCAGCCGAACCAGTCTCCAGCCGACGACCAGCCCGGTCCCAGCCAGAAGCAGCAGGGACAGGTAGTATCGTCCGAAAGCGGCCTCGCGGAGAACCACAAAGCCCCTTATGCCCCCGCCCTTGCTCTCCCCACTTCCCAGCGTGAGGCTTGCCAGGTGCCGTCCGTACTCCAGGCCCTGGGCCAGAGTCACTCTGCGGTCACCGGATCCGTCATCAAGGCGGAGCGAGCCTTCTCTGAGCGCGGGTGCTGGCTTGTCGTCGATCGTTACCTCGCTCAAGTGCAGGGGCGGCCTGACCAGTATATCCAACCGCGTACCCTTGAAGGGAAACAGCAGTGAGTCGCCTTCGCCGGGGCCGATGAGGCTCACGCCCTGCTCCTGCCAGGAGCCAACGTATTCAGCAACCCACGCGTCGGCGCGATACCATCCGGGGTAGGCGACGGAGGTCTCCCTGGCCAACTCCTGCACCCGCAGATACGTGAGACGCGGTTCGAAATCGTCGGTGATGAGGGAGAACCCCCTGATGGGGTCATCCGCTTCGGCCACGGGGTGGAAATGCTGTAAGGCCAGAACGCCCATCCACGGCCACTCATCCCGCGCCCGCTCGATGGCCTCCACCGTGCGGCGCGCCTGTACCTCCTCGCCGTCGCTGGTCCAGGGCGCTGGCTGCCCCGTCCAGTTCGGCGGCAGAGCACACCACCCAAACTCCACCGCCCAGATAGCCTTTTCGCCGTCACCGTGGCTGACCATAACCTCCCGCAACAAGATGGGGCGAGAGAAGTTGGTCTCCTGAGGGGAGACTCGCCGGTCTGAAGCCTCATACCACATACCGTAGGGCTTGACGGCCAGGATATCGAAGTAGCCCTTAGCCCCTGCCTCGTACATCTTCTGGAGGAAGCGCACGTCACTCATGTAGCGCCCGCCTTCCTCCACGTTGGGGGCCAGGCCGGCGGTCAGCACCAGGGCCTGCGGATGGGCCTGCTTCACCGCCCGGTAGGCAGCTTGTAGCAGATGGGTGTAGGCGGCGGGATCGGTATACCTCTCCCCCCAGTGAGGATAGAGATTGGGTTCATCCCAGATCTGCACGTAGTCGATCTGGCCCGCGTAGCGTGCCGCGAAGACCTTCACGAAGTCGGCATAGTCGGCGAAATCGCGCGGTGGGGCCTGTGATATGCCCGAGTCCATGGGCGCCCTGGCCCACGGGGGAGAGGTCTCTAGCACGGCGATGATCTCCAGATCGTGTTCCTCGGCGGCCGCGACGATCCTGTCGCACGTGGCCCAATCGTATCGGCCCTGCTCAGGCTCGATGTTTGACCACGGAAAGCGCTGCCGTATCCAGCGGAACCCGCCATCGCGGATCAAGGTCAGGGCACGGTCCAGCTCCTCACCCTCGTATCTCTCCAGCGACACGTTGACGCCAAAGGGGTAGACCGCGGCCTGGGGGATATCGGGCGGCGTGCCATACCATACGCCGCGGGACTCGTACTCGTGCTGGCTCACCAGCCGCCAGCCCATAGCGGTCAGGAGGCCGAGGCAGACCAGGTAGAGGACCATGCCGAGGACGATGACCGCGCCCTGTCTACCTCCGAACACTGATTCTGCCTTAGCAGGCCCTTGGTTCACTGATGCCTTGCTCCGCTCGGGACTTCAGTCGGACGACAACCCCTGCAATTGCACATAGCGCTGGACCTCACGTCCAGCGCTATCCGCACACCATCTCTTGTCCCATGCTCTACTTGGCCCACTGTGGGTGACTGCTTCCCCCATCCGCCGTGAGTTGTCGCAACGCACCGCTGACCAGGTTGAGGAGGTGGAGATTCCCGTCCCGCACCACTACCAGCTCGTCTCCCCACGGCGACCAGGCCAACTGAGGAACCTCCAGGCCCCCCTCGCCGTGGAGGGGAAAGAGCTTGGTCTCGTTGCTGCCATCTCGATCCATGAGATGCAGATCATACCTGCTGGCCTGTGAGTCGAGAGGGTTCTCGGCCATGCAGTAGGCGATGCGGCTGTCTTGTTCACCTGCTGGCAGAGGTTGCGCGGGCGACCACAGCGGAGAGGCCCACATGCCAGAATCATCGGCCAGGGGGATCTTCAGTTGCCCGTCGACGCTCAGCACCCACACGTCGAAGATGGGACTTTCTGCCGCAACTTCGGTCTCCTGAACAGAGGTGGCATGAGCGGTACAGATTACAAAGCGCCCATCGGGCGACCACGATACGGAGGGCACCCACACCCAGTCGCCGTAGGTGAGATAGGCAGGGAACTCCAGAAGAGTCTGGGTCTCGCCCGTGGAGAGGTCCAGCACGCCTATCTCGTCTGCATCTGCGTAGGCAAAGATCCGGCCGTCAGGAGACCACGCGAATTCGCTGCCCCACCAGCCGTAGATGCCACCAGACGATTCAGGGAGGATCTCCGCTGTGTCGGCCCCGTCAGCGGATGCTATCCAGAGGTCGTTGTGGGACCTCCATCCCGGCCGACCGCTGATCCTCTCGGCCGTGGAGTAGGCGATGCGTGTCCCGTCGGGCGACCATTGTGCAGAGCGCACGTCTTCGATGCCCAATGGCCGTGGTTCATCTCCCACCACCACCGTCCCCACGACCCACAGACTGTTAAGGCCAGCCTCTTCGCCCGCCTCTGACTCTGTCTTCCGGGTATAGAGGAGCTGGGCGCCATCGGGCGACAGGGCAAGCACTCGCTGATCGAGATCGCCGGTGAACGTCAGCGGGCGCTTCCCGCCGCTGGCCCCCCGCATCATCCAGGCATTCCCATTGGCGAGGTAGGTCACAGTCCCGCTGACGGGCACCGAAGGCAGGGTTCCACTGACCCCGATAACCACGATCTCGTCCACGGGCTCGATGCTCACTCTTCTGGCACTGGGAATGCGGTTCACCTCCAGGTCATTCTCGTAGGTAACGAGATAGGTGACCTCCTCCTCCCCATTCGCGCCCAACTGCATGAGGCGGGTCTCGCCCTCCTCAAGCGCCTCGTCCCTCATGACTTGCCTGGTGAAGGGGAGAACCTTCGTTTCTACCTCGGTCTCCTCCCTGACGCGGGTGACGATAATGGTCATCCCATCGGTGATGGGGTCCCACAGCGCTGGCTGCGTCCTGTCCAGCGATCCCAGTACAATTCCCTCGGCTTCCAGTGCTTCGCGCACCGTATCCTCTTGCGTCTCGACGATGCGCCTCGCCCCGTCCACCTCCACGGCGATGCGCTTTGCGCCAGTGCACCCGCTGAGAGGCAGCAAGAGCGCGAGTAGCGAAACAACCAACCAGAACGCCAAGAGCGGCTGCGGTGCCTTCACACGCCTGTTCATCTTCTCCCCTCCATGGCCATGGCCCTCCTATGCTACCACAACGCGCACGTGCCCGCAACACCTGGAGAACCATTGGACTGCAACTCCACATGTGTTAGAATGAGCACGACAGCATCTCTGGCCAGAGGCGCGGGACACGGTCACCGGCACAGAAGGGAGCGCTTGATGAAGAAAAGCAAGTGGTTGTGGGTCGGCGTGGGTTTGGGCAGTGTTCTCTGTTTCCTCATCCCCCTCGGCTGCCTGGGCATTTCCATGCTCTCCTTGGCGGGAGGTCCGAGCACGGGCAACATTTGGGAGCAAGGTGTGGTGGTGATCAGAATCGAAGGTGTGATCGTGTCCGGCAAAGAGCCAGACTGGGCCCTCACTACGTCTGACAACGCCTACTCCGAGTCTATTATCGAGCGATTGGAGCGCGCCGATTCAGACCCAGCGGTAAAGGCCGTTGTCCTGCGCGTCAACAGCCCGGGAGGCGGCATCGTGGCCACGGACGAGATCTACACCGCCTTGAAGGAACTGGGAAAACCCGTCGTGGCCTCTATGGGAGAGATGGCCGCGTCCGGTGGTTATTACGTCTCCTGCGCCGCGCGCGAGATCATAGCCAATCCTGCCACGCTCACAGGCAGCATCGGCGTCATCTCCACAGTACCCAACTTCGAGGAACTTTTGGACAAGATCGGGATCGAGATGCTGGTGATCAAGAGCGGGACCATGAAGGACGAGTTAAGTCCCTATCGTGAGCCTACCGCAGAGGAGATCGCGCACTGGCAGGCGATCACCGATGAGGCCTACGAGCAGTTCCTCGGCGTCGTCGTCGAGGAACGGGACCTGGACCCGGACGAGGCCAGGGAAATGGCTGATGGGCGGGTCTACACCGGACAACAAGCGCTTGATCTGGGATTGGTGGACCGACTGGGCAACCTGCCCGACGCCATCCAGCTGGCGGCCGAGCTGGGCGGCATCGAGGGTGAGCCCAGGGTCATCGAATACCAGCGCACTCCCAGCCTGATGGAGATGCTCCTCAGTGGCCTCGGTCCAAGGCCCACCTCCCTCAGCGTCGAGGAACTTCTGGGCATCGAACGACGATTCACCGTACAGTATCTCTACGTCAGCCCCTAGCACAGTCCCATCCGGGAAAAACAACTGCGGCGGGAAACCATTTCCCGCCGCGAATCTCGCTCATCGCCTGCTCAAGGGTTGCGCCCCGCCAGGGAGCGGTCACGGACACGCTGCATCGTCGAGCACAGTGACGGTGCCGTCCTGGTAGTTGCTCACGTAGATCCTGTCGCCCGACAGAGCGATCCCTTGACCGCCCTCCACGGCCCCCTGACCGCCGACGGCCACTGAGCCTATGATTTGCAGAGTCGGCCCTTTGATGACGTACAGGAGATTGGCCTCGGCGGCGACCACGTACACACGCCCCTTGGTGGGGTTGACGGCGATCCCGTACGGCCGGTGGTTGGGGATGTGGACCTTGCCCTCGACCGAATTGCTGTTGGCATCGATCTTGATCACGTCGCCGCCGTCCCGATCAGTGACGAAGACCCGGTTGCTGGTAGGGTTCGCGGCAACAGCGAAGTATCCGGTCTTGTCCTGTCCGATGGCGATGGGGTTCCCCGAGGGAGGAATCCGGTAGATCGGCCCTGCACCGTTAGTGGGCACGAAGACATCCTGGCCGAGGCCACCCAACAAGCAGGGCTCGTTGAAGGTGCTCATCAGGCTCTGGAAGGCGTAGGTGCTGACGTTGATCCTGCCCACCCGGTCAGCCCCGAAGTTGGCCACGTACACGTACTGTCCAGCCGCCGCCAGCCCGAAGGGCAGTGCGTTCGTCGTCACAATGACAGGGCTTGCGGCCCCGCTCGGATCTATCGCAGACACACTGCCGTCGGTTTTGTTGGCCACGTACACCCACCCCGTGCCGGGGTGAACGACAACTCCGTTGGCTTGCTGAGCGCCAGGCACACCCGTATCAAGCGTGTCCAGAACCGAGTTGTTGTCGGCATCAATGACTACCACCACAGGCGCATCGTGTATTCCCACGTACACCTTGTGCCCAGCAACAGCCACGCCCTTGGGATGGCCCCCCACGTTCACGATGGTCACCGTGGTTGGCAGACAAGGTCCCGATGGTGGGGTGTTCGTGGGCGCCGGCGGCAACGGAGTATTCGTCGGCGGGGGTGGGGGTGCCGTGGACGTCGCTGGCGGTGGTCCCGGTTGTGTAGGCTGCGGGCCCGGCGGTGTTTGCTGTGGAGCGGATGGCGTGGGCTCAGGCCCTGGCTGGGTGGCCTGCGGGCCGGTTGGCGTGGGCTCCGGACGCGCCCCACCCTCCACCACGAACACCGTGATCGGACTCGACTCACCCACACTGCCAGAGGCGTTGTACGCCTTGACCACAATCCTATACGCACCCTGGACCTCTGGCCTCCACCTGAAAACTACCGAGAAAGAGGGTTGGCCCTGGGCGACGGGGCTCATCTCCGTGGCCAGCAAGGTGTCATCCACCCACAGCTCCGCCCGGGTCACCCCCGTGGAGTCGGTGGCCGTAGCGTGAATGGGCACTGTGTCGCCCAGGTTCACCTGGACATCGCTGGGTGGGCGCTCGATGACCACACTGGGCGCCTCCCCGCCGCCGAAGAGACCGCCCAGGTCGCAGGCCAGGATCATCCCCGCCGCCAGAAGCCAGACGAAGAGCAGCAGACTCTTATGCCCACGAATCTCCATTCTGACACCCCCTCGATCTACCTGTGGTCCAGCGCGGAATAGACGGTGCCCCCTGGCGCCCTGCGGGTGGAAACGTGATCTCCACCGTGGGGGCAGCCCCCGCCCCCATCTGACAGGCCAGAGCGCCCATCGAGAGAAACGAAGCCGCCAACATCGCCGCCACTCTGCCTCTGCCCCTCATCCTAAACATCCTCGGTATTCCCCCCTCATGAGATGTCGCATGGCCTTGAATTGGCCGCATTATAGCACCGTGGACCGACGATCGGCAACGGTTTGACCACGTCCGCCTGGCAAATCTTTAGGTCGCCTGTGGATGCTCAAGCCCCTGCTGCAGTTCGTACAGCTTGTTCAAGGCCTCCAGCGGGGTCATCGCCGACAGGTCCAGCTCCTTCAACTGCTCCAACACGGGATGCGGTCCTACGCCGAAAAGCGGCAATTGCTGTGCGCTGGAGATCCTCGACCAACCCCCAGGAACTCGAGCGGCGGTGGTCTCCAGCTCCTCCAGTATCTCCTCGGCTCTCTTGATGACCGTCTTGGGCAGGCCGGCTAGCTCGGCCACGTGTATGCCGTAGCTTCTATCCGCACCCCCAGGGACTATCGTGCGCAGAAAGATCACCTTGTCGCCCTCCTCCGCCACCGCCACGTTATAGTTGCGGACCCGGGGCAGTTGCTCTGCAAGTTCTGTCAACTCGTGGTAGTGCGTGGCGAAGAGGGTTTTGGCACGCAGCCGGGGGTGGTTGTGGATGTACTCCACCACCGCCCAGGCGATGGAGATGCCGTCGTAAGTGCTGGTGCCCCGACCTATCTCGTCCAGAATCAGCAGACTCCTGTCCGTGGCGTGGTGGAGGATGTTGGCCGTCTCCACCATCTCCACCATGAACGTGCTCTGCCCCGCGCTGATCTCGTCCTGTGCTCCGATACGCGTGAAGATGCGATCCACCACGCCTATGGTGGCCTCGTCGGCCGGCACGAAGGATCCCATCTGGGCCATCAAGACGATGAGCGCCACCTGGCGCAGATAGGTGGACTTGCCCGACATGTTCGGTCCCGTGAGCACCAGAATCTGTCCCTCTCGGGGCGACAAGCGCAGATCGTTGGGCACGAAAGACTCCTCCCGCTGGGTCAACTCCACCACGGGATGGCGCCCCGCCACGATCTTCAGTTCATCATCCTCGGTCAGCACCGGCCGCACGTACCGGTTGCGGGCTCCCACCTCCGCCAGCGCCAGGTAGACGTCCACCTGGGCCAGCGCTCGGGCAGTAGCCAGTATCCTGCCCGCTTGCTCGGCCACTTGCTGGCACACCTGGCGATAGACCATGGCCTCCAGCTCGATGGTCCGCTCCTGGGCGTTGAGGATCAGTGATTCGTATTCCTTCAGTTCGGGGGTGATGAACCGCTCGCCGTTGACTAACGTCTGCTTGCGGATGTACTCCTCGGGAACGCGGTCCAGATGCGGCTTGGTCACCTCCAGGTAGTAGCCGAAGACCTTGTTGTACCCCACCTTGAGGGACTTGATCCCCGTGCGCTCCCTCTCGCGGCCCTGAAGGCCAGCGACCCATTCCTTGGCCTCCCTGGCCGAAGAGGCGATGGCATCCAGCTCCGCCGAGAATCCGGAGGCGATGACCCCACCGCTCCCCAGGGTGGCTGATGCGTCTTCGTCGATGGCCTGCTCGAGGAGTTGCGTCACCTCGTCACAGGGATCAAGCTGTGCGGCCAGCTCCACCCAGCTGGATTCTGCGGCGGGAAGCGTCTCCAAAGCCTTCCTTATCTCGGGCACCGCACGCAGGCTATCCCTCAACGCTATCAACTCCCGAGGACCGGCCACGCCCTGGACCACACGATTGCCCATCCGCTCCAGGTCGCGCAGGCCCTTGAGGAACCCCCCCAGCTCCGCCCTCAAGGGGCCCCGTCCGTGCAGACTCTGCACCGCATCCAGGCGACGGTTCAGTGCCTCCACGTCCAGCAACGGCTGGTTGAGCCAGCGATGAAGCAACCGCCCGCCCATGGGCGTCACCGTGGCGTCGAGGACCCCCAGGAGGGATCCCGCCACCTTCCTTCCCCGGATCGTCTGTGTAAGCTCCAGATTGCGCCGGGTCGCTGCGTCCAGGGTCATGAACTCTGTGGTCGAGTATGTAGAGAGGCTGTCCAACTGATCAAGCGCCGCCTTCTGGGTCTCCCCGAGGTACTGCACGATGGCCCCCGCAGCACAAACCGCCAGGGGTAGTCCTTCGCAGCCATATCCCTGGAGGGTGGCCACGCTGAAATGGTCCAGCAGGGCTCGACGCGCGTTGCCCAGCTCCCACCTCCAGTCCTCAAAAGGCGTGAAATGAGTTACAGATTCAGCGGCCAATTCGCTCACGTTCACAACGGCTGCGGACCCCTCAGGGATCAGGCACTCGGATGCCCGGAGTCGAGCCAGTTCCTCCATCGCTAGCTGCGCGGCATCCCCTCCCTCCAGCTCCGTGGTAGCAAACTCGCCAGTGGTTATGTCAACGTAGGCCAGACCGGCGCTGTTCTCTGCCACGATGAGGGAAGCCAGGTAGTTGTTGCGCTTCTCCTCGAGGAGTTCGGGTTCGACGATGGTACCTGGGGTGATGACCCGGGTCACCTCGCGGGCCATCAGGCCCTTCACCGGCTCGTTGCCCATCTGGTCGGCGATAGCCACCTTGTGTCCAGCGTTGATCAACTTGGCAATGTAGCTATCCACCGCGTGGTGAGGCACGCCAGCCAGGGGCACGCGTTGCTTCTTGGTGACCGGCCGGGAGGTGAGGACAATGTCGCAGACCTGGGAGACGACCTTGGCGTCCTCGTCGAAGGTCTCATAGAAGTCGCCGAGGCGGAAGAGGACGATGGCATCGGGGTACCGCCTCTTGATCTCCAGATACTGCTTGCGCATGGGGGTGGTCATCTGCGACCTCGTTCCTCCGCTCGATGGCTGAGACCATGAAGAAGGGCGGGTTCGCACCCGCCCTCTATTGTAACAGTGCCTGACGGATTTCGCTATGAACCCGAACCGGGACCCCGCTCCAGCAATTCGCGTACTTTATTGTCCGTCCACTCATTGTGGGCGGAGTACTCGGGAAAGGCGACGTGAACCAGTTCGTGCAAGACGGTGTGCTGCAACACAGTGTGCTCCGCCGGGGCGCATCTGGGACAAGGCCTGTCCGCCCCGTCTCGCAGACACCATTCCGCGATGGAGATGACGATGAGGTCGTAGCTGCCTCCCCGCACCTCCTGGACGTATGGATGGTCAGGAGGGAGAGGCTTGGCCACGGTGTCCAGCTCGAGCCAGGTACCATCCTCCCGGTATAACTTCATGGAGCCAGAGAACGGATGGGGCAGCGCCTCCCTGTCTTCTTTCAACAAGCACCTCTTCTCATCCAGGCCAAGCTCGGCCAGCCACAGGTTGGCGAAGGACAACAGCGAGGGCGGAATAACGCCCTGCGCCAGGACGCGCCCCTGGCCCAGGTGGTACGCCCGTTGCTCGTCGTGCACCTCTGAAGGAGTGCCCAACATTTGACTCCCGTCCTGTGCCGATTTTACCACAGACCGCGTGGGGGGCAAGTGTTCTTCAGATAGAGCCTCGGGCCAGGCAAAGTCCTGCTGGTGGAGCGATCGGTACCACCATGGCCCTCGCCTGCCAGCGCTGCCTAAGACAGAATTAGCGTATCGGTCCTATGACTGCCTGTCAATGGCACCTTCGGGCCATGTATGCCAGGAGGCGATGGCCGGACGGGTTGCTAGCTGTCTCCAGCCAGTTCCGTCCCCCAGAAAGGCAGAATTCGAGGAAATGCGACGATGTCCAAAAGAACCGCCAGAGCCACGCCCAGGCCATACGCGGGAAAATCCAGGGGATCGAAGGTCCGGCCGAGGATGGGCATACCCAAGAACTGCGCGATCTCCACACAAGACGCAGCCCCAAAAACAAGAATTGCCTTGACCGGCCAGGGCCGAAGCTGGGGGGTCTCGGGTAGACATAGCAAGAGGTAGAAAGCCAACGGGACCAGGATGTCCAGCAAATAGCCGTTGACGAATTCCGGTAGTGGCCCCTTGTAGGCGCTACCGGTGAAGAAGTGGACCATGGCGATGGGGACCACGACGCACACTACTACTAGCGACTGACGACGATCACGATGCGGTGCCTTCAACTGTCTACTCCCAACTCCTGAGCGTTTGTCAGGAAGGTCCCCTGCCGTGTTCATAGTTTACCCCAGGACGCACTGCGGCGCATCGGCCATCTGGACAAGCCCAGAATAGGCCGGATGGCCGATGCTGCACCAACTCTGTGCTCCCGCCAACCTGCTTCGCTGGCGGATTCGGCCCGCCCCTGGTAGCATCAAGGAGAGTCGCTAAACGATGGCCCACCAAGGACATGTGGCCTTGCCGACAGTAGTGCACCCATCAAGAAAGGAGCGGGTTTCAGGGATGACAACGGAGAGCCAACCAGGTCTGGGAACGCTTTCGGTGTGGGGAGGAGAGGGAGAAGACGCCCTCCAGGCAGCGTCCGCCGTGCCGGTCGTCCACAGCGTTTCCTTCGACTACCAGGATGTGGATCAATGGCTGGAGGTAGCCCTGGCCAGAAAGCAGGGCTACATCTACAGCCGCAACACCAACCCCACCGTCCACGCCTTCGAAGAGAAGGTGCGTCTCCTGGAGGGGGCACAGGCAGCCACCAGCTTCTCCAGCGGGATGGCTGCCATCAGCAACACCCTCTTCACCTTGCTGTCTCCAGGGGATAGGGTGGTATCGCTGAAGGACACCTACGGCGGCACCTCCAAGATCTTTCTGGAGTTCCTGCCCCGCTTCCAGGTGGACGTGATCCTCTGTGACACCACAGACCATGAGGCCATCGAGGCTGCTGTGGCAGAGGGCTGCCAGGTGCTGTACCTAGAAAGCCCCACCAACCCCACACTCAAGGTCATGGACCTGGCCCGCCTAGCCAATGCGGGCCGGGAGGCGGGAGCCACCGTGGTGGTGGACAACACCTTCGCCACCCCCATCAACCAGAACCCCCTGGAGCTGGGCGCCCATCTGGTGGTTCACAGCGCCACCAAGTTCCTGGGCGGCCACGCCGACGCCCTGGGCGGCGTGGTCTGTGGCCCTACGGAACTGGTGGAGCGCATCTTCCACTTCCGGGAGATCAACGGCGCTTCGCTGGATCCCATGGCCGCGTATCTGCTCCTCAGGGGCATGAAGACGCTGCATCTGCGCATCCGCCACCAGAACGAGAGCGCCCTCCAGATCGCCCGATACCTCCAGAAGCATGCCTTCGTGGAGCGCGTGTTCTATCCCGGGCTGGAGACGCACGAGAATCACGACATTGCGCGCCGGCAGATGAGGGGATTTGGAGGCGTGCTCAGCTTCGAGCTCAGGGGCGGTTTCGACGCGGTGCGGACCTTTCTGTCTCGGCTGAAGTACGCTCATCTGGCAGCCAACCTGGGCGCCGTGGACACCATCGCTGGGCCTCCCGCCACCACCAGCCACGTGGAGTGTACGGCTCAGGAGCGCCAGACATTGGGCATACCGGAGAGCCTGGTGCGGTATTCGGTGGGCATCGAGGACACCGAGGACCTCATCGCGGATCTGAAGCAAGCCCTGGCCTACACCGCCAAGACGATAGGCTAGGCGGACTCCCGGGGCACGAAGATCTCGTATCTGAAAACACAGTCCACTGTGTCCACGCGTTCGTAATTGGCCCAGACGGCATCGAGGATGCGCGGCGGATACGACTGCCAGGTGAGGATCACCAGGGAGAAGCGGCGCTGACCCAGGGCTTCCTCCAGCCTGAGCAGGCCTTCGTCCACCAGCCCCGTCGGCTCCAGGGCACTGAGGAGCCAGGGGCTGCCAAACAGCTCCTTGCCGTTCCTCAGGGCGAAGCCTCCGCCCTCGGTCAGGATCTCCCCTCCGGCCTCCACCACGTGGCGGTCTATCTCCTCGCAGGACTGCGCGTCTGACGCCTGCGGAGTGTAGCCGAAGGAGGGCAGAGGGTCGTAGTACGCCCTGAGGGGAGAATGCGGAAAAGCCCAGAACCACAGCAACTGCACCACCAAGGCCACCGGCAGGACCGCAGAGGAGTAGCCCGCCCGCTGGGACAGCTCCCCCCAGAGCAAGCCGCAGAGGATCAGCGAGGCCGCGACCAACTCCAGGAAATAATTGCTGCTGGCCCCGGCGCGTCCCACGGCCACGGTCAGCACGGTGACAGCCGCGAAGTACACGACAGGCAGTGAAAGCCGTCTCCTGGCCAAAGACATGACCACGTACACGACGGCGATCCCGGCCAGGACCCCGTGGGCCACAGCGAAAGCACGCCAGTAGCCCAGAAAGGCCCTGGGTGAGTACGGCAGAGTGTTGTAGAGCACCAGGTGGCGAAGGATCTGGCCTGACGTGAGAGCGTTCAGGACCAAGAAGATCAGGCCCCCCACGCCTCCCAGCAACAAGGCGAACCCCAGCGCGTGCCGCCCATTCCGCTTGTAGAGCAGCCAGATGAAGATGGCCAGGGGCGTAGCCCACTGCGTCTGTTTGGTGTAGAGGGAGAGGAGACAGAGAAGCGTGGCCAGGGTGATGCCCCGCCAGTTCTCCCATCGTTGGGCGACAAGGATCGCCAGCAGCGAGAAGAGGATGGCCTTGGAATCGACCCGTCCCCAGGCGCCCCACTGATATACAAAGATGGAACCGAGGAACGTGCCACCACAGATGGCGCCGGTGACCTTCGACCGGCTCCCTTGATAGGTTATCGCCCCTATCAGGCAGGCGCAAAGCAGAGTGGAGAGTGTGCTGATCACTCTGGTCGCCGTCAGGCTCACGCCCACCACTGGAATCAGCAGCGATGAGATCAGGGCAAACAGAGGTGGGTAGTTGGAGACGATGAAAGGGAAGTCGTTGACGTCGGCGTACACAGGCCGCCCGGAAAGGATGCGCACCGCATCCCTCAGGAGTAGCTCCTCGCCGGCGGCCAGTTCGTACGGGAACAGGATGACGCCACACGCGTGCCGGAGGAAGGAAAGGACCGCCGCAGCCGCGACCAGGCCGCACAGGGCGGTCGCCCCGACGGTCACACTCCAATCCAGTCTCTTATCTGCCAGCAATGCTCTCCACCTCGGTCCTTCAACACCCAGACCATTATAGTCTTCGCTGAAACGTGCCAGCAAGCAGCAGTTCACGGGGCGCCGACTGGTTTCGGGCGCTCAGGATACACCCGAGTCAGTGATACAACTGCCGCGGGGCTCTGTGGCAAGGAATCTCTTTTGGCACTTTTCTTTCCTTCCGAGATTGACGGGCCTCAGGACGTGTGGTAAAATGCCGCCAATTAGACGACCGAGGTAAGGACCATGGAGAGGGACAGCTCTGAGGTAATCAAACAGGCGGAGCAGGCAGGGGTCAAGTTCGTCAGCCTCCAGTTCACGGACGTGATGGGCACCATCAAGAATGTGACCATCCCCATCTCTGAACTCGGCGTCTCTCTTGAAGAGGGCGTGTGGTTTGATGGGTCGTCCGTGGAAGGGTTCACCCGGATCTGCGAGAGCGACATGTACCTCCTGCCCGACCCTAGCACGTATCAGGTCCTGCCCTGGTCGCCACCGGAGCAGCGAATCGCCCGCCTCATCTGCGACGTCCTACAGCCGGACGGGCAGCCCTTTCCCGGAGACCCACGGTTCGTGCTCAGGTCGGCCGTGGCCGAGTGCCTGGAGATGGGTTACACCTACCAAGTCAGCTCCGAATTGGAGTTCTTCCTCTTCACCATGCGGGATGACCGACCAAGCAGGGCACCGGTGCCCCACGACGTGGCCAGCTACTTCGACTTCTCCCCCCGTGACCTGGCCTCGGATGTCCGTCAAAACATCATCCTGGTTCTGGAGGCCATGGGCGTCAAAGTCGAGCGAGCGCACCACGAGGGAGCGTCGGGGCAGCATGAGATCAACTTCCGCTATGCCGATGCGCTCACCAGCGCAGACAACTGCATGACCTTCAAGTACGTGGTCAAGGCGGTCGCCCAGGAGCACGGCCTGTATGCCACCTTCATGCCCAAGCCCATCTACGGTATAAACGGTTCGGGGATGCACACGCACCAGAGCCTATTCGACTCCCATGGAAGCAACGCGTTCTTCGATCCTGGCGACAGATACCGGTTGTCGCCTCTGGCCTACCACTTTCTCGCGGGTCAGATTCAGCACGCTCGGCCACTGGCCGCCATCGTCGCGCCTACCGTCAACTCCTACAAACGTCTGGTGCCTGGCTACGAGGCCCCCGTGTACGTCTGCTGGGGGCAGGTCAATCGTTCAGCCCTCATCCGAGTCCCCAAATACTCCAATGACCGCCACGAACGGACGCGTCTGGAGCTCCGCTGCCCCGATCCCAGCTGCAACCCCTACCTGGCATACGCGGCTATGCTGAAAACCGGGCTGGATGGCGTTCACCAGAAGTTGATGCCTCCCCCGCCCGTCGAGGAGAACGTCTACGATTTCAGCGACGAGAAGCTGGCAGAACTCTCCATAGTGTCACTGCCAGGCAGCTTGATGGAAGCGCTCGATGAACTGGAGAGGGACGAAGTACTGCGCGATACGCTCGGCGAGCACCTCTACCAGTCCTTCATGAGGGCGAAGAAGACTGAGTGGGACCAGTACCGCACACAGGTGACACCATGGGAGATCGATCAATACCTCACTCTGCTCTAGGTGGGGAAACAGGGAGATGAAAAGCGTCGCCAGGTCTTTCGTTCTCGTCTCGATGCTTTTGACTGGATGCCTGCTAGCCGGCTGTGCCGCGGAGCTCGGGCAGGCGCTCCGGAATACACCTGGGCCGACTGCGACCGGCCAGGCAGCCGCGCTTCCGCCACCGACCGCCACAGCGACGCCGCAGCCGACAGCTCCAGCGGAGGAATCGCCCTCGCCTGTGCCCCTGGCGGAACACCCAGGCGATTTCGAACAATATGCAGACACGATTGTGACCTACCTGAATGATAGCCAGGGCGATGAGGACGGGCTGCGCACCATGCTCGACAAGTGGGAAGCCCTGCGACACGTCACAGACCTGCTGAGGGTTGACGTGGACGACGACGGCGTGGGAGAACTGGTAATGCTGGTTGTCGATCCGTCACCGGACTACGGGATTAACCTGCGTGGCGATGTCCTGGTGCTAGACAAGGACGAGCAGCGGTACAGACTGGCCCACAGTGCGGCTGGTGAATCGCTTCTGCTCGATCCGGCCCTCATCGAGATAGACGACCTCAACGGCGACGGGCACACAGAGATGTCGTTCTCCTCCACGTCATGTGGCGCTCACACCTGCTTCACCACCGTGTACATCGTCGCCTCAGGGACAGGGGAGTACCAGGATCTGACGGGCGGGGGAATAGAGATGTCCTACGTCGATCCCAGTTTTGTTGACTGGGACGGCGATGGCGTGCGGGAGTTGATCATGTACGGGGGCACCATCGGCTCCGTGGGCGCTGGTCCCCAGAGGGAGAGAACGGAGGTCTACAAGTGGGACGGGACGGCCTACGTCCTCTCGGAGACAGTCTACGACTACTCGAACTACCTGTACTTCAAGGTCCTGGACGCAAACCAGGCGCTCTTGAAGGGGGACTACGAAGGGGCTGTCGCGCTCTACCGGGAAGCCATCGACAACTCCAACCTTGACGTGTGGATGGAGGAAAGCGAGCGAGCTGAGCTTGCCGCCTTCTCCCGCTATCGGCTGACGCTCACTTATCTTCTGGTAGGCGACGCCGAATCTGCTCAAGCGACGAGAGACGAGCTTCTGGGTGTTCAACCAGACAACAGCTATGCCCAGGTCGTCAGTGTCCTCTGGGACTCCTACGAGAGGGATGCTGATCTCAAGGTGGCCTGTGAGCAGGTAGGTGAGTTTGCCGCCGCACACCCAGAGACGGTCGAAGTACTCGCCGACTATGGATATGGCAATCCCACCTTCACACCTGAGGAGGTGTGTCCCATCGAGTTGTTCTAGCCAGCTATTGAGAGCAATATCCGGCTCTCAGAGAGTCCCCCCACTGGCGCGTGGCGGGACACGGCCCCCTAGAACGGGATCTCGTCTGCTTCCTCCGCCGGTTCCTCGTGGACGCCAGGCGGTAGCGCCTCTTCTCGTTCGCCCCTGCCGCCTAGAAACCTGACGTCGAGAGCGAGCACCTCGTAGGAAGCTCGAGCGACACCATCGTTGCCGGTCCAGACCCTGGGCCCGCCGGTTTCCTTGTCTGGCACCAGCCTGCCCTCCACCAAGACCTGTCTGCCCTTGCTGAGGTACTGATTGCAGGTCTCGGCCAGGCCCCTCCAGGCCGACACACGAAACCACATGGTCTCTTCACCGGGATTGCCATCGGCGGTGGTCCAGCGTCGGTTGGTGGCCACACTGAACTTGGTCACGGGCACTCCGCTGGCCGTGTAGCGCATCTCCGGATCGCCGCCGAGATTCCCCACGATGGTCACTTTTTGGTACATCCTCTCCTCCTCAACCTACCACATGACAAACCAAAGCCGCTGCGCACCGAACGTTGTTGGGAGTCTATCACAAGTGAGGGCCATGCGCAAGGCCAGGCCCTCTAGGCGCCGCTAGACGCCACCCAGACCATGGCTATCACTTCCACGGCCTCGTAGACTGCTGCCACTGCCAGGACTATGGCCACCAGCACGTAGAGCCCGGCGGTACGCTTGGCGCCCCCCAAGTAGCCCTGCCGATGGCCCGCCACGCCCACGCTCTGCGGGCGCAGGAAGGCCACGCCGTGGACATACGAGGCCAGGATCGCCAGTATGTATGCCTGCCCTTCCAAGATCAGCGTGAGGGAATGGGGTATCATCACCAGTGCCAACTGGCTCGTCGTGGGGGCCAGGAGTAAACCCCATAGCACGGCTCTGTATGCTCCGAGCGCGATGCCCGCGAAGGGCACAATCAGCGCAGGCAGCGTGATGGACAGCACAGCTCCGACCAGAAGGTTCACCACGAACGTCAGCACCGCCGCAGCGATGACGTTCCCGCCCAGATAGACACCTCCCACCGTGGCCAGAGGCCCCTCCGTCAAGGACGTCTGTACGTCGCTCAGCAGTCGCTCCTGCACACCCGGATTGAACAGGGCGACGTACATCATGGCCAAAGCCACCAAGCCATAGTACATCACGTTCAGGGCAACGTACGCGCGGCGATGAGCGCGGACAATGCGCCAAGCACCTCTAACGACGCCCACAGTGGGAGCCCTCCCCCTTCCTGGTCGGGTCCAGACCCAGCCTTCGAGGCTCTCAGGCGCGATCTTGCTCCCGAGAGACTGGACCTCGCCAGTGCGCCCTCGGCGCGATCCCAGAGAACGCGCCCGTAGACACCTGCTTAGGCCTCTCTGTTCGTCACAATATCACACTTTGCCGCCCACGGCAACACTAGAAAACCCCCTTCCCGGAGAGGACCTCCTGCCATGGTCGCCAGAGATCTCCGACCCAGCGAGGGGCGGCACACTTCCTAGCCGCGCAGGACCCACTGCCGCTATAATGCCCAGTGTACCCCAGATCAGCACCAGTCCAGGAGGTGGCAGCCGATGTACGATGGAGCGGACCACGCCCAGATCCTCACCGAGTTGCTGCGACCACACACCCGGCCGCTGGCCGTAAGACTCCTCAGGCCAGGCGAGGACTTCCCCAAGCGAGTCCATCGCCCGGCGAAGCTCCTCAAACACAGAGTGACCACCTGCCAGGCGATCACCATGGCCAGAAGGTATGGCTGGAAACTGGGCCTTCAGAGAGATGACGTCTGCTGTGCAGCTGCTCTGGTGGCCTACGGCTGGGTGGAAAAAGAGCCCACTCTGGACGAGGTGGCCGATCTCATGCTCGCTGCCCAGTATGCTGAGAACCCCGAAGCCGCTCGACGCCAAATCGCCGCCATACCCAGGCTACCCAAGGGGGATTGCACGGGTCTTGTCATCAGCCCCCTGGAGGTGACCACCTGGGAATCGGACCTGCTGATGATCTATGGCAACGCCGCCCAGATGATGCGTCTGGTGCAGGCAGCCACCTACCATGAAGGCCACCCTCTGAGCTGCTCTTTCGGCGGCAGGGCTGCATCCTGCGCTGAGGGGATCATCCGTGCAGCCCAGACCGGGGACTGTCAGCTAGTGCTGCCGGGTGGCGGCGACCGCATCTTCGCCATGACCGGCGACGACGAACTGGCCTTCACGGCACCCATGGAGATGATGGACCACCTCCTTGAGGGCCTTAGGATGTCGGGTCGTCAGGTCGGCCTGGCCTACCCCATCCCTGTCTACCAGGGGTTCGAGCCCCGCTTTCCCCCAACCTACAACAGGCTCTTCGACAAGATCACGTAGATCGCAAGTCTCGGTCCGTCACTCGGTCCTCATGATCTCGCTGACGAACGGGGTACCATGGGGCAAGGGGTCGATCCCCAGCAACCCGGCGATCGTCGCCCCCAGATCAGCGAAGCTATCCCGCGCTCCCAGGTTCACTCCCGCCTTCACCGGCGCACCGCAGACCAGAAGCGGGACATACTCCCGGGAGTGATCAGTGCTGGGAGTGGTTGGATCATTGCCGTGGTCGGCCACGATGAACAGCACATCCCCGGGCTTCATAACCTGCATGATGCCGGGTAGCTGGGCATCAAAGGCCTCCAGCGCCGCGGCGTACGCCTCCGGGTTGTTACGATGTCCGAAGAGCATGTCAAACTCGATCAGGTTGGCGAGGATCATGCCCTGACCCTTCTCACGGAGGAGTTCGATCACCTTCTCCGCCGCGACCCTGTTGTCCACCGTGTGGTGGCACGCCGTAAGCCCGCGCTTGGCGAAAAGGTCGTCCACCTTGCCCACGCCGATCACCTGGTGTCCAGTCCCGACAAGACGGTCCAGGAGCGTGGGCTCCGGCGGCTCGAGGGAGAAGTCCCTGCGGTTCTGAGTGCGCGTGAAGCTCCCCGGCTCACCCACGAAAGGCCGCGCGATAACCCGACCCACGGCGTGCTCACCGGTCAGCATCTCCCGCGCGACCATACAGATCCGGTACAGCTCCTCCAAAGGAATGACCTCTTCGTGGGCAGCCACCTGAAAGACGCTGTCCGCTGAGGTATAGACGATGGGCGACCCAGTGCGCATGTGCTCGGCGCCCAACTGGTCGATGATCACCGTGCCAGAGATGGCCACATTGCCCAGAGTCTTCCTCCCGATGCGGCGCTCGTACTCCTCGATGAGTTCACTTGGGAAGCCGTGGGGGTACGTTGGCAGTGGCCTCGGCGACACAACCCCCATCAATTCCCAGTGGCCGATCGTGCTATCCTTACCTGGCGATACCTCCGCCATACGCCCATAGGCCCCCGAAGCGTCCGCCACCGGTGGCACACCAACGATATTTGTGACATTCCCGAGTCCCAGGCGGCCCAAGTTAGGCAGAGTCAGTCCCCCGACCGCGCGCGCCGTGTTGCCCACCGAATTGCTGCCCTCGTCACCGAAGTCGGCGGCATCCGGCAGGGCCCCTACACCGACGCCGTCGAGAACAATAACTGTCGCCCTATCCACGTTCCACATCGATTGGCACCCTGGTGTATTATCTATGATGTGCCATCGTCCAGCAATCCAGAGCCCTTGCCCAGCCGCGCTCCTTGTGGTAATCTTCAGCAGACGCCGCTTCTCACCAGCGGGAAGCAGTGCCTTGCTTCGGCAGGCCATTGCGGCCCGCCCGGTGACAAAGGAGAACCATGATGAAGAAGGGAAGAGTTTTCTCCGGCGCTCGCCCGACAGGGAGACAGCACATTGGCAACTACCTGGGAGCGATCCAGAACTATGTTGCGCTTCAACAAGAGTACGAGTGCGTCTACTGCGTGGTCGATCTGCATGCCCTCACCACCCTCACCGAGACAGAGCAGTTGAAGGTCAACACACAGGAGATGGTGCTCGACTGGCTGGCTGCCGGGATGGACCCCAAGGAGAGCATCATCTTCGTGCAATCCCACGTGCCACAGGTCACGGAACTCCACACCATCCTGTCCATGGTCACACCCATGGGCTGGCTCACCAGATTGCCCACCTTCAAGGAGAAAGTCCGCCTACAGCCCGACAACGTCAACTATGGCCTTCTGGGGTATCCAGTGCTCATGGCGGCAGACATCGCCCTCTACAAAGCAGACACCGTACCGGTGGGAGAGGACCAGGCGCCACACCTGGAGTTTACCCGAGAGATCGTGCGACGTTTCAACTACCACTTTGGCCCGACGCTTGTCGAGCCTCAGATCAAGCTGACGCCCTTCCCGCGGGTGATGGGCCTCGATGGCGTCAACAAGATGAGCAAGTCCCTTGACAACCACATCGAACTGGCCAGCAGCGCCGAACAAATCGAGGCCCGGGTGATGACCATGGTCACGGATCCGCAGCGAAGATACCGCACGGATCCAGGGCGCCCGGAAGTGTGTAATGTGTTCGCATTCCACGGCTTCTTCTCGAAGGAACGGGTGGAAGAGATAGAGACCCAGTGTCGCAGTGCGCAGATCGGCTGCGTGGACTGCAAGCGGACCCTGGCTCGCAACCTGGCTGCGAGTCTAGCACCGTTCAGGCAACGGCGGGAGGAGCTGGCCCAAGATGTGCAGCTAGTGTGGGACGTCCTATCCGATGGAGCCGCCAGAGGATCGAGAATAGCTCAGGAAACCATGGCCGAGGTCAAGCGAAACGTGGGTCTGCCCTGAGGTGCAAGAGGAAGCGAGATGGACAAGGTGCAGCAATTCACCGCACTCATGCAGTATGTCGAGGAGGATCCGGGGGTGCTTTCCCGGTACGGAGAGATCGGGAAGGCCATGCTCGAGCAGATTGAGCAGGCCTGCTTGCTCGGGGACGCCGAGGCCCTGAGCGAGAGCATCGACGGCTTCCTGGACCTCCTGATGGGCTCCGACACCATGAGGGGGTTCACGCCTGTCGGATCCCAGAAATCCGTTGAGCAGTTCAACAGCGTGCGCAAAGCGACAAGATCGGTTCTGGACAAGATCCAGAAGTAGCCCCATGCGCGCAGTCCACACGCCCACCTGCGTCTTCGTACAGGGCTGCTTGTATGAGGACCACGGCGAAGGCCAGGTCAGAAGTAGACTTGACGACCTGCTCGGCCTCTTGCAGGCCAAGGTGACGAGCGAGAGCGAGCAGGGCCTCATCGCCCACGGAGGCATTGATGAGGACTACGAACTGTACGTCAAGTTGCTGCCCGGACACGACTACTGCGTGCTGCAAGTGTGGGCTACACCCATCGCAGATGACTATCACGATTCCTTCGACAGGGTACTGCATTTCGTGAACAGCTGGCTGCCCCAGCATGCGGGCGCCCATCTGCTCACGGACCTTCCTCCTCTCTTCTCCCTTAACGTTCTCGCCTGCCAGGAAATGCTGTCCGAAGGTGAACTGGCCACCCTCTTTCCCGATGGCCCCGAGTTGGTGAGCAGCATGGTCCACTCCGGCAGGGCGTTGTTGATCGCTGGCCACAAGCCCCCGCGCCACCTTTACGTTGTGACCCCGGTTCAGGCCATGCTACCCAACGAACTGCTGTCCACAGTCATTGATGATGTCTCTCGCATGGAGATGTACTTCAACAAGATCATGTCCTTCTACGACGTGTATCCAGAGATCTACGCCGGCGTCAGTGCTGCGGACGAAGAGGTCATCGCACAGATGGAGGAAATCTCTGGGAGACTGAGCGATGCGGACACAACGGCGCTGGGGAACTGGCTGGCCAGGATAAGCCACAACTACGGCAATCTGTCGATCATCTCCAAGAGCCTGCGACAGGATTCCTTCTCCTTGCACTCGAATCTGAGCAATATGAACTCCATCCTGCGCAGATGGGACGAGGCGAGGGGTTCCAGCCAAGCGCCGATATCGGAATTGCTGCTGAACGATGCGGAAATGGTGTGCGGGGCCTATGATGGGCTGTCAGACCGGATCCATGGCATCCAAAGCCAGCTGGGGAACATGATCACCATGGTCAGGGCGAGGATAGAGCTGGGGCAACAGGAGCAGAGCCTTCAACAGTTGACAGACTTGGTGAAGATGCAGAAGTCGATGGATGTCCTCGAGTTTGTTTTCCTGGCCGCAGTGCTTCTGGAGATCTTCGGCTTCATCTTCGCCGGCCTGGGGGAAGTCTGGGGACGGGCGAGCACGACGGCCATAAGCTTCCACTACGTGCTCACGCACCTGGCGGAGTATCCTGCACTACTCACAGCGCTGTTCGCCCCTGCGGTCCTCGTCCTCTCGTACTTCCTCGTGAGACTAGTCGGGAGACTCATCCTCTGAGTCCGAGCCTGAGCCACAGCGTCTGTTACTCTGCACCGCGGCTGGTATCCGCTCTCGCCAAACCTACGGCCGGGTCTAGACCGAGCCCTCGAATTCGCTCCTGATTTCGTCGCCGAAGGCCTTCGCCGCGTCGCCGCCCTTCTGGAGCAAGCCACGCGCCTCGTCCACCTCCACTAGTCGGACCATGAGTCGCCTCTCACCGTCTTCCTCATCGATCTGGGCGACGATTGGCACCTTTCGGGTGAACAGGTAGATGCCAGCCACAATCCCTGCCAGGCCAGCCATCGGCACCAGGAAGCCAGCAAGCCAGCCCAGAACGAAGGAACGTGGCACCGCCATGAGGTCATCCAAAGAGCGCGCCAAACCCGCAGGAGATCCTTTCCTCCATCTGCTGCCACCCGCCATGGTACTAGCCCTCCTCGTAGTACGGCCCTGCGGCCTCCAGCCCAGTGCCCAGGTGCCTACCTCTCTCCCTTTCCACCTGCTCTCTGACAAGGGTGACTATCTCCTGAGGAGTGACCAGGCCCAGGACGGGTTTACCATCCTCCCCGACCTCCACGGAGGGCAGCTTCCCTGTCAGCAGATATAGGAGTACATTGCCAGCTACCACAACGAACCCCGCTAGACCCAGAACGAAACCCGTCCCAAACGCCAGCCTCTTCAATGCAGACATCCCGGCCTCCTCCTCTGCAAAAGGTCATGGCCCGCCCGCCGGCGTACGCACGCCTCGGCCGAATCAGACGTCCTCGTCTTGTTCAGTCTCATCGGGATCAACAGCTGTGCTCTCATCCGGCGTGAGGTCCGCCTCGTCGGAGTCCGCCTCTGTGGCCACCCCCACAAGCTCTTCGGGCCGATTGGACTCATCGGCCTGCTCCTCGGACACGACGGTGTCGTTCAAGGCTTCCTCTTCTTCAGCTTCCGACTTGGACTCAGCTTCCGCTTCCTCCTCCGCCAGGACTTCGGCCTCTGGCGCGGTAGGTATCACGCTCTCGACATCCACCGGCAGCTCTTCGTCCTGCTCAGCTTCGGGTTCGAGCTCAAACCACTCCCCGTCACCGGCTGGCTCCTCCACCTCCGGCTCTTCCTGGCTGGGTGCCTGCTCCAACTCGGGTTCCAGGCCCCGATCCTCGACCTCGACTGCCACCTCCGCAATCACGGCCTCGGCTTCGGCAGAGACACCCTCCTCAACCGCCGCCGCCAACTCGGCGTCGACCTCCATCTCTGCCTCGACAGACAGGGGTACTTCAGGCTCGAACTGGGCCATGGGCTCTTCCTCAGTCTCGGCAAGGGACACGTCCAGTGCGGGCTCCTCCTCGGCCACGACTTCGGGTGAGACACCCTCCTCCACCGCCGCAAACCCGGCCTCGACCTCCGTCTCTGGCTCGACAGCCAAAGGTTCTTCAGGCTCGAACTGGGCCGTGGGCTCTTCCTCAGTCTCGGCAAGGGACGCGTCCAGTGCAGGCTCCTCCTCGGCCACGACTTCGGGTGAGACACCATCCTCAAACGCCGCCGCCAACTCGGCCTCGACCTCCATCTCTGGCTCAACAGCCAAAGGTTCTTCAGGCTCGGCAAGGGACGCGTCCAGTGCAGGCTCCTCCTCGGCCTCGCCTTCCTCTGCTATCTCTGCCCACGCCTCCTCGCCCTCGACCTCCTCGCGACTTGGGGCCTGCTTGAGGCTGAGACCCATCCGTTGGCGATCAGCGTCCACGCTCAGTATCTTAACGTACAACTCCTCGCCTTCCCTCACCAGATCGCGAGGCGCGAAGTCACCGTCAGATAGCTCGGTGACATGAATGAGGCCTTCTATCCCGTCATCTATGCGCGCGAAAGCACCGAAGTCAACGATGTTGGTGACGGTACCCTTGACGATCTGTCCGACCTCATACTTCTCCTCGGCCACGTGCCAGGGATCCGGCTGCAGACGCTTGAGGCTGAGGCCAATCCTTTTCCTGTCACGATCGACCCGCAGCACGTACACCTCGACCTCTTCTCCGACATTGAGCACGTCCCGAGCATGCTTGACGCGCCGCCACGACAACTCAGAGATGTGGATCAGGCCGTCGGCGCCTCCGAGGTCCACGAAAGCGCCGAACTCACAGAGATTCCTCACCTTGCCAGAACGAATATCCCCCTCCTGGAGTTGGTCCAGGAGCTCATCCTTCCGTTGATCACGCCACTCGCGCGAAGCCGCACGCTCGGAGAAAATCAGCCGACGTCTCTGGCGATCTACCTCTATGACCTTGAGCAAGAGCTGCTGCCCTTCCATCTTGGACAGCATCCCCAGTCGCTCCTCATGACCGCTCCGCCTGCTCAAACCGCTGAGCTGCGACGCCGGCACAAAACCCCTTATCTGACCAAAGTAGACCAGGAGTCCGCCCTTGTTGTGCCCCGCAACCGTGCCCTCGAATACCTCGCCGTCCTCGAAGAGCTTCTCCGCCTTGCGCCAGTCCTCCATCGTACGGGCCATGTTTAGTGACACGATGACATCTCCGTCTGCGCTCTCTGGCCTCAGTACGTAGACCGGTACCTTGTCGCCCACCTCTATCTCCGCCAGGGCGTCCTCACCCATTCTCTCCAAGTCGAGCTTGGGCACGACACCCTCAGTCTTGCCGCCGATATCAACGATTATCTCGTCGTCGTCGATCCTGAGCACCTCGGCATACCTGATATCGCCTCGCTTCGGCCGCTTGTAGTCGTACTCATCGCTGAGAAATTTCCACATGGGCGATCCGGTAGCATCATCGTTGTTAGATTCTTCTTCGCCCACCATCCTGTCTACCATAGCAATCCAGATATCCCCCTTCAGCTTTGGCTTCCATACTTCTGGGGAACCGCAGTCCGCCACTACGGCTGCCTGCAGTGCCCCAATCAGCGGCCGCACTCCAACGCCCGAACCCCACTGGCCATGAGCCCTACTGGGTTGCAGCCAACTCCGGTTCTCCGACTACCACCTCTTCTTCCTCATCGAACTCCAGTTCAGCAATTGCCCCCTCTTCTTCCCCCTCAAACTCCGCTTGTACCTCCTTCTCCTTCTCCTCTGACTGAAATCCGGTTCCCGCAGGGATGAGCTTGCCAATGATCACGTTCTCCTTCAGCCCCCGTAGTTCGTCGCGCCTGCCCTCTATTGCTGCTTGAGCCAACACGTTTATCGTGTGCTGGAAGGATGAGGCCGACAGGAAACTCTCCGTGCTGAGCGCCGCCTTGGTGATCCCAAGAAGTACCTGGCGCGCAGTCGCCGGCCTGCCGCCATCCTCCATGACTCGTCGATTGGCCTCCTCGAATGCCAGACGCTCCAAGGTTTCCCCCAGCATGAAGTCGGTATCCCCTGGCGAGGTTATGAGAACCTTGCTAAGCATCTGACGCACGATCATCTCGATGTGCTTGTCGTTGATAGTAACACCCTGCGACCGGTAGACCCGTTGTATCTCCTCCAAGAGGTAAACCTGCACCGCCTCTCGACCCTGAATGCGGAGTACCTCGTGTGGGTTCAAGGGCCCCTCGGTCAACTGTTCGCCGGCGACCACTTCCTGGAGGTTCCGAACACGCAACCGAGCATTCGAGGCAACCTCGTATTCGGTCCTTATCTGCTCCTCGCGGTAGACGGTGATCCGCTTGTCATCCCTGATCACTCTGCCATCAGTCCCTGCGGTAATTTGGCCGAACCGGGCGCTTCCTTGGGTCCCTCGCTGTGCCAGCACCGCGCCCTTCTCGATCTCGTCGCCGTCCTCAACGATGAGTCGGTATCCTAGCGGTATCTGGTGCTCCTCGCGGAATACGTCCGTTGCCGTGAGCACGATCTTGCGCATACCATCCTCATGCAGTATCTGGACATTCCCGTCCATGTCCGCGATGGCGGCTTGCCCTTTGGGGCTCCGTGCCTCGAAGAGCTCTTGCACCCGCGGAAGACCATGAGTAATGTCTCTGTGTTCGCCCTCAACCACGCCTCCCGTGTGGAAAGTCCGGAGAGTGAGCTGGGTTCCGGGCTCTCCGATGGACTGAGCAGCGACGATGCCTACCGCCTCGCCGAGCCTGACCAACCCTTCTCTGGCCAGGTCTCTACCGTAGCACCTCTTGCATACGCCATACCGTAGCTCGCACGTCAAGGGGGATCGCACAAACGCCTCTTGCACGCCGGCTTCCTCAATCTCAACGAGATGTGCGCGGCTGATCATCTCCCCCTTCTCCACGATGACCTCACCGGTCTCAGGATGGAGGATGTCGCGCGCCGCCACCCTGCCCCAGACGCGCTCCGCGAGAGACTCGCCAATCTCCTCAGATCGCCCTGCTCTGATCCATACGCCATTCTCGGTGCCGCAGTCCTCAGCATTCACAATCGAGTCCTGGGCCACGTCCACCAAACGTCGAGTCAGATAACCTGCATCTGCCGTCCGCAGAGCGGTATCCGCCAAGCCCTTGCGTGCTCCGTGAGTGGAGATGAAGTACTCCAGCGCTGTGAGCCCTTCTCGGAAATTGGAGCGAATGGGCATTTCGATGATGCGACCGGCGGGATCGGCCATGAGACCACGCATGCCGGCCAGCTGCCGCACGGGCTGGAATCCACCTTTGGTAGAGCCAGAAGCAGCCATGAGCCTGATGGACCCCATGGGATCCAGAGCCGCTGCCACCGCTTCTGTGACCTCGTCCATGGCCTCCGTCCACAGCTCCACTTTCTTCACGTACTGCTCATTCTCCGTGATGAGACCTCGACGATACTGGCGATCGATGTCCTCGGCCTCGGCTGACACCTCCTTGAGAATTCGCTCCTTGTCCTCGGGTATGGTGATGTCGCTCACGGCGATGGTCAATCCGGACCGGGTCGCATATCTGAAGCCCAGATCCTTGATCTCGTCGACCATGGTCGCGGTGGCCTCAGGACCGAGCTTGTGATAGCACTCGGCTACCAACTGCCTCATCTTGCCCTTGTCCAGTTCCTCATTGCGGTATCTCAGCTCCTCGGGCAAGGCGGAGTTGAAGATGGCTCGGCCCACAGTAGTGTCTATGAGTCTGGTGAGTCTTCTCTTCGTGACCAGAACCTTGGCCCGCATCTTGATCTTGGCATGCAGGTCCACCTGTCCCAGTTCATAAGCCAGAGTGACCTCATCAATGTCCGCAAAGACCTTGCCCTCCCCCTTGCACCCGTCCTCCTCAACCGTCAGGTAGTAGCAGCCCAGCACCATGTCCTTCGTAGGACTGACCGTGGGCTCACCACTGGCGGGCAATAGCAGGTTCCGGCTCGACAGCATCAACTCCCTGGCTTCCTTCTGCGCCGCCTCCGAAAGAGGCACATGCACAGCCATCTGATCACCGTCGAAGTCGGCATTGAACGCGCTGCACACCAGGGGATGTATCTGTATCGCGTTGCCTTCCACCAAGACCGGTTCGAAGGCCTGGATGCCAAGCCTGTGCAGGGTAGGGGCCCGGTTGAGGAGTACAAGGTGATCCTTGACCACCTCGTCCAGAACCTCCCACACCTCGGGACGCATCTGATCAATGATACGCCTGGTCCCCTTCACGTTGTGAGCATAGCTATGCTCCACCAGTTTCTGCATGACAAAGGGTTTGAACAGTTCCAGAGCCATGCTCTTGGGCAGTCCACACTGGTGCAGCTTGAGGTGAGGACCGATGACTATGACAGAGCGGCCAGAGTAGTCAACGCGCTTGCCGAGGAGATTACGTCTGAACCTTCCCTGCTTTCCCTTCAGCATGTCAGAGAGAGACTTCAGCTTCCGCCTGCCTCTCGACGAGATCGCCTTGCCACGGCGGCTGTTGTCTATCAGCGAATCCACGGCCTCCTGAAGCATCCGCTTCTCGTTGCGCACGATGACGTCCGGCGCTCCCAGCTCCACCAGCTTCTTGAGACGGTTGTTCCGGTTGATCACTCGCCTGTACAAGTCGTTTAGATCGCTGGTCGCAAATCGACCCCCATCCAACTGCACCATTGGTCGCAGGTCGGGTGGGATGACCGGCAGGATAGTCAGGATCATCCACTCCGGTCGGTTGCTGGACTTGCGAAGCGCCTCCACCACCCGCAAGCGCTTCGTGGCCTTCTTGCGCCGCTGCTTGGAACGACTCTCGTTGGCCTCGCGACGAAGCCGCTCGGCCATCTGATCCAGATCCAATCCCTTGCAGACTCTGAAGAGAGCGTCTCCGCCCATCTCAGCACTGAAGAACCGGCCCCATTCGGTCTCCAAATCACGATACTGGGTCTCATTCAGGAACTGCTTGACCTTGACGGCCTTGATCTCTCTTCGTTTCTCTTCAGCCCCCGCCTTCAGCTCTCCAATCTGTGCCTCAACCTCTTGGCTGAGCTCCTTGGTTTTGGCCTCCATCTCGTGGCGCAGTTGATCGATCTCTGCTTCAATGACCACCAATCCGTCCCGCTGCTTCTCCCGGATCGCCCCCTCGACCTCTTCGATCTGACCCTGCACTGCTCGATTGAGGCCGGCAAGGTGCTCGCGCTTCACCGTGCTCCCGGAGGACGCGAGTACTGTGGCCGACGGTCCGAACTCGATGTCCTTCCGGATGATCTTACCCATCGCCCGGCTGAGCCTGGTCTGGACGGCGCTCGCCTCCTGCATGATGCGGTCGGTTTCCTCCGCCAGCGCTTCATCATACTTCTGCTTGATGCGCTCTACGCGAGCTTCCAGCTTCCGTATCTTACCACCGATCTCTGCTTCGATCTTCTCGACCTGTTCCTTCAGCGAGTTGCGCAACTCTGCCATCTCTCCGGATAGTTTCTCGTCTAACCTTCGATAGACCTTGGAGCGCGCCTCCTCGTCAATGTCCGTGATCATGTACTGGGCGAAGTATAGCACGCGATCCAGGTCGCGTCTGGAGATATCGAGCAAGAGACCAAGGTAGCTCGGCACGCGCTGTGTGTACCACACGTGTGCCACCGGAGATGCAAGTCTGATATGACCCATGCGCTCCCGCCTGACTCGCGAGCGCGTAACCTCCACGCCGCACTTCTCACAGACAATGCCCTTGTGACGGATCTTCTTGTACTTGCCACAATAGCACTGCCAGTCCTTGGTGGGACCGAAGATGGCCTCACAGAAGAGACCGTCCCGTTCTGGCCTCAGACGTCGGTAGTTGATTGTCTCCGGTTTGGTGACCTCTCCGTGTGACCAGGAGAGTATCTGCTCTGGTGAGGCAAGACTCACACGCAGGGCTCTGAAGTCCTTTATGTCCAACGTATCCTCCTACGTTTCCCGTCCACCGATCCAGCGGACCCAACCTGCTGCCAGATGATCTCCGCTTCCCCGTGTGCCCCCCAAGAAACAAAAAGCTCGGCCACCCTACCCCCAGCCACGGTCCGGCGGAGCAACCGAGTTCTCGAAATAGCCAGCGTCACTACCTACAGTATGCCCCAGGAGCGCGAATAACTGTGCCCCCTGGCTAGCCCAGTCCCATAGACAGCGTCCTTCCAGGTACACGAAACAGCACAAGCAAGGAGCTGGTCCCTCGATAGCCCGGCGCTTGGGGAGATGCGTCAACCACCTAAAGCATCATTATACACCAATGCGCGCCAGCTGTCAAATGCAAAGCCGTGCTAGGCCTCAGCCTCCTCGCGCGTGTACGGCCGTCCCAGAGCCGCTGGAGCACCGACGCGCCTGCGTACCGCCTCTCTGGAGGCGAAGATGAGGATCAGGATAACCGCAGCGTAGGGCATCATACGCAGAATTTCAGGCGTTAGAAGGACCTTCACCAGCTGTGGCAGCCCAGCAGTGGGTAACATCTGGACGTCGAACACCACGCGGCTTATGGCTCCGAACAGGTACGCACCGAAAGCTGCCCTCCATGGGTTCCACGCCGCAAAGATGACCAACCCCACAGCGATCCATCCCCAGCCCGCCGTCATGTTCTCGATCCATCCGGGCGTGTACGCCAGGCTGAGAGCCGCCCCTCCAAGTCCGCAGAGGACCCCTCCCACCACGGTATAGACGTAGCGAATGACTGCGACGTTGACCCCCAGTGCATCTGCGGCCTCCGGGTTCTCCCCCACAGCGCGCAGGTGAAGGCCGGGGCGTGTCTTGCCGATCCAGAACCAGGAGATGGGCAACAAGACAAAAGCCAGATAGACGGTCGCATCATGCTGGAAGAAGATGGGGCCTATGAAGGGAACGCTCTCTAGCAAAGGGATGGGCAGCGCCGAGAACTTGGGAGCTGGCACATTCACATATGGAAACCCCAGGAACGCGCTCAGCCCAGTACCGAAAATCGTTAGCGCCAGGCCACTTACGACTTGGTCCCCCCGAAGCGTTATGGAGATGAAAGCATGGATGAGGCTCAGGAGGCCGCCCGCAGCCATGGCAGCAAGGGCGCCGAACACAGCGCTGCCCGTTGCCAGGCCGCCCACAATGCCAGCCAGAGCGCCAACCAGCATCATCCCTTCCACACCTAGATTGAGTATCCCTGATCTCTCGGCGAATATCTCCCCCAAAGCCCCGTACAAGATAGGGGTGCCCGCCGCGATGCCGGCGCTCAGGATTATGACCACAAAGGCAGCAAGCTCAGTCACCAAGGCACCCTTCGGGGCGTCATGTCCCGCGCTCCCACCGCACTCGGTAGCGCACCAAGACGTCGCCTCCGATCAACACAAAGAAGATCACCGCCTGCAGCATCATGCCCAAAGCCTTGGGCGCTCCAGGAATAGCATCGCTCCCACGATAGAGCCCGCCCAAGAGCAGCGAAACCAGGATCACGCCCCAAGGGTTGAGCTTCGCCAGCCAGGCTACTATGATCGCCGTATACCCATATCCCGGCGAGAACATCCTTTTGATGAGGTGCAGGTTGCCCGCTATCTCGCTCATCCCGGCCAGACCAGCAAGACCGCCACTGACCATCATCACCAGAATGATGTTCCGTTTCAGACTCATGCCTGCGTATCTCGCAGCCCGAGCGTTCTCCCCGATCACCCGGATCTCAAAGCCCCAACGGGTGCGGGACAGGAGCAGCGACAACACAGCCGCAGCTGCCAGGCTGAGCACCAGCCCAAGATGCACACGACGGCCGTTCAAGAACCAGATGCTTCCCAACGAGAGGACGGCCAGGCACAAGAAGCCTATACCCGCCTTGAGCCTCTCCCTGTTGCTGTGAGCACGACGAACGATCCAGTACAGCACCACCACCCCGCCGATGACCAGGAATGCGACTGTGGGCAAGTACCAGGCTTCGGTAATAGTCGGCAGAGTGGCACTCGGACTGAGGCGTGTAGTACGGGGGAATCCCAGGCTGGTCGGATCCTGCCACGGCCCGATGACCAGATAGTTGATCCATTGTATGGCGACGTAGTTCAGCATCAGGCTGGTGATGATCTCGTTGACACCCAAGAAAGCCTTGAGGGCGCCAGGAATCGCCCCCCACAGCGCGCCTCCCACAAAGCCGGCAGCCAGCATGGCTGGCAGAAGTGCCCAAGCGGGTGCATCCGGCAGCGTGTAGGCCACCAGGCAGGAGGCGAAAGCTCCCATGTACAATTGACCTTCGGCACCTATGTTCCAGACCAGCATGCGGAAGGCCAGCGCGACCCCCAGACCGGCCAGCATCAACGGTATGGCCTTCATGATCGTCTCGGAGATGCCGTAAGCACTGCCGAAGGCCAACACCACCATGTCTCGATAGCCGATGATGGGGTTGACACCCTGCATTCGCATGGGCACCATACCCAAGATCAAGGCGATCACCAGGCTGGACACCGGCACCGCGTAACGCAGCCCGCGGCGCACCTCGAGCCTAGGCTCCAGTCTTATGGAGAACCCGCGCAGGCCCGTGAGAGACCACCCCCTAGTGCTACCCTCCACCCACGTCCTCCACCCTTGTGCCGGCCATCATCAAACCCAGCGCTTCGACGCGGGCCCCATCAGATTCCACAACACCCATGATCCGGCCCTCGTAGAGCACTGCGATGCGGTCGCTCATGCTCAGTAGTTCGTCCAGATCCTCTGAGATGAGCACAATCCCGGCGCCCGAGTCACGCTGCTCCAGAAGTAGCCGCCGAACCGCCTCCGTAGCGCCCACATCCAGCCCCCGCGTGGGGTGCACCGCCACCATCAGGGATGGCCGGGATGATATCTCTCGCGCCAAGATCAGCTTCTGCAGGTTCCCACCTGAGAGGAGCCGTGTTCGAGTGTCGATCCCAGGCGTCATCACGTCATAGGCCTGCACCAGCTCCTCAGCATGTGCCGAGATGGCATCTCCGTCCAGAAGGAATCCGCTACAGATGGGAGGTTCTCGATAGCACTTCAAGATCAGGTTCTCTGCGACGCTCAAGTTGACCACAAGCCCTGAGCCCATCCTGTCTTCGGGAATGTAGCCCACGCCCCTATCCATAACCTCCCGCGGCGGTCTATTGGTGACGTCTGCGCCATCCACACTTATGCGGCCTCTTGTCACCGGGCGCAGACCGACTATGGCCTCCGCCAGTTCGCGCTGTCCGTTTCCGGCGACACCGGCCACGCCCAGTATCTCCCCACTCCGGACGGTGAGGGACACATCCCTCAGGGCCTCCAGTCCCCTGTCGCTCAGCGCGGTCAGTCCATCTATCTCTAAAACAACGTCACCTGGCTCGGACTCCCTCTTGCGGAGACGGAACAGGACTTCCCGCCCTACCATCATCCTCGCCAGATCTTCCTTACTTGTCTGACTGGCGAAGACGGTATCCACCACCTCTCCCCGACGGAGGACCGTGATCCTGTCCGCTACGGACATCACTTCGCCCAGCTTGTGGCTGATGAAGACGACGGTGTGTCCCTCGGACACCATACTGCGCAAGGTCTTGAAAAGCTCCTGTGCTTCCTGCGGCGTCAACACCGCCGTGGGCTCATCCAAAATCAGGATGCGCGCCCCGCGGTACAGCGCCTTCAGGATCTCAACCCTCTGCTGCTCCCCCACCGATAGTTGCCAGATTTTGGCTCTCGGATCCACTTGGAGATGGTAGTGCTCCGCCAGCCGCGCGATGTCCTTCTCAACCTGGCCCAGATGGAGTGAGAACCGGGGCCTGTCCAGGCCGAGGATGGTATTCTCTGCCACCGTGTGGGATTGGACCAGCATAAAATGCTGGTGAAGCATGCCAATCCCCAGGTCAATGGCGTCCCGAGGGGATCGTACATTCACTCGCTGACCATCGATCCAGATCTGCCCCACATCGGGCTGATAGAGCCCGTTGAGGATCTTCATCAGCGTCGTTTTCCCAGCCCCATTCTCCCCTAGCAGGGCGTGGATCTCCCCCTTCAACACTGAGAAGTCTATACCGCGGTTGGCCAGCACCCCCGGAAAACGCTTGGTGATGCCCTCCATGCGGATGGCAAAGGGGCTAGCACCCTCCACTCGTACGCGCACCTCCCAACAAAAAGGTAGCCCTGGGAGCTTCACCCAGGGCTACCTTCGTCACGCTACTACTGGCAGCCGACACCGTCAGGCACTTCGGAGTTCACACCCTCCACGTACCAGTCGAAGCAGATCAGTTCCAAGTCGGTCATGCACTGGCCCTCAGCCACCTTGAGCTCGCCGTGGTTGTCGTTGAGGGGACCGCAGAAGACGTCCTGCCCACCCTCGATACTGGCCCTGGCCGCATCGACCGCTGCCTGCGCACCCTCGCCCGCCGCCGGACCGACCTCAGTTAGAACGACGGTGCCTTCAGACATGGGGCGATAGATCGTTTCGGGCTTCCAGGTACCGTCCCGTACCGCTTCCACGAGGTCCACATATATGGGTCCCCAATTCCAGCAGGGCGTGGTCAGACACTTGTCGGGAGCTGCGTCGCAACTCTCACAGCTGTCGTAGCCGACCGACCACACACCCTGCCCATCGGCAGTCACCACAGGTACAGTAGTATCGGTGCCCGTGAAGATGACATCCACGCCAGCATCGACCATGGACTCCACAGCCGCGGTCTCCGCTGGAGGATCGAACCAGTTGCCGATCCACACCACTTCCATCTCCACGTCAGGATTGACCGACCGCGCCCCGAGGGTGACTCCGTTGATCAGCCTTATGATCTCAGGGATCTGGATCGGAGCGACATAGCCGATCTTGTTGCTCTGCGTGGTCAGGCCAGCCACGATTCCTGCCAGGTACTTGGCCTGGTACATACGGCCGAAGTAAGACCCCATGTTCTCGGAGGTCAGAAAGCCCGAGCAGTTCTCGAAGATGATGTCGGGATACTCTGGGGCCACCGCAGCCGTGGCATCGCGGAAGCTGGCGCTGGTGGTGAAGATGATGTCGTACCCTTGCTCCGCCAGGTCGCGGATCCTGGCCTCGGCGTCCACGTCAGTGACGCTCTCCAGGTACGTGGTCTCCACATTGGGAACGTTGGCCTCCAGGTACTGGCGGCCTTGATCGTGGGCAAACGTCCACCCATGGTCTCCGACGGGGCCCACATAAACGAACGCTGCTTTGATCACTTCTTCTTCTGGCGGTGGCGGTGGCGGAGGCACCGGCGTGCCGCAGGCCGTGAGCAACAGACCAAGCCCCATTACTACCACCATCAGAAGTGCGACTTTCCTAGTCATTTTCTCCTCCCTATCTTGACTCTGGTTTCCGGTCTACGCGCGCCTTGGCAATCAGTATCGTCTCTATTCACCCACCCCCTTTCTTCAGCCGCGAATGGTGCATACTCGGGCGTAGCATGCAGCTCTGCACTAAATGTACCACGCAGCACCTATGCTTCCACAACATGTTGTGCCAAGGCACCAACAGCTTACCACAGAACCTCGGGCATGGCAAGCCCTTCCCGTTCGCACAACCTTAAAAGTTGCCGCCCGTCGAGTCGCCCGACCCTGACCCGAGCCGCACTGCTCCGCCAAACGTGCCTCGGTCCCACGAACGTAGGCGACCGCCGCTCGGGTGCATCCTCCTTGACAGCAGCCGTGGTACGCTCATCGCCAATCCGACCTTCCCCCTTTGCGCCAGCTATGGTACACTGGCATAGCCAGCATCCGCACCTCGTCAAGCTGCGGGCCACATGCTGGCCTCGTCTCTCGCGCTGAGGAACGCCACTCCCTGGCAGACAGTGGAAAGGAGGCCATCGTGGAGTGCCTGGACACCCTGGGAACCTTGTTGGCAGGGGCCGTTCTGTTGGCCTTCGTCCTGGCTAGCCTTTTCAGATTCGGTTCCAGAATAGGGGAGTGGTTTTCGAGCCTGGAGACCGAGAACCGCAAGCTGTACTGGGCGGCCATTGGTCTAGTTTTCTGGACCGTCATCGTTGCCGTGGCGGCCTGGGGGGTGTCTCTCCTACTCTACCTGGCCTACGCCGGGGTTCCGCTCGACAACCCGGCGGGTTGGACCACGGCTGCCTCTGTCGGTCTGTTGCTCGCGTCGCCCGTGGTGGCCCTGCTTGCCGGGATCCCGTGGCTCGTGCTGGTCGGCCTCGTGCGTGTGATTCGCTGGAGATCGCGAAGGTCTGGAGGCCGCGAACACAGCGAATAGCTGTGTGGCCTGCCGGAGATTCTTCCCCCAGAGACCGTCTTGCCCAGTTCGTGGTCGGCCACTTCCGCATTCTCCAGCGTAAGGCGGCAGGCGGTGGAGGCCGAGAGGAAGAAGCTCGTGCGGTCGAAGGAGATGATACCGGAGGGCGAAGTCGATCGAGTCCAGTACCTGAGGCACAAGGCGGGGATGTCCGCCGTGATGCCGTTCCAGGAGACGCGACTGGGCGCAGGCTCGTGCGACGCGGAGGTAGCACTGCGACGCGTTGCCGACGTGGGTGAGGTTATCGGGGAGGGAGAGGCCGACCAGCTAAGAACCCAGTTAGGCGGCCAGGCTCCTCTAGATCGAGACATCCGAGCTACCAGGAGCTACCATGAGCAACAAAGACCTCGTCTCCCTACTCCACGCCCTTACAGGTGCTGGCGCAATCATCGCTAGTGTCATGGCAAAGGGTCAGATCGGCATTCCACAACAGCCCGTCAAGTCGGTCGGCCTCGGGATCTTCATTGCCGGATCCTTACTTTTCGCTTGGTCGCTCCTACATCTCCGAGCCGCTTTCAGGGGAAACGTGGATCCCGTCACTGACAGGCTTGTCACCACCGGACCTTACCGCATTGTTCGACATCCTGTCTACCTAGCTATGGTCGTGATGGCATTCGGTCTGGCCCTCGGGCTTAGGAGCGTCTTGGGGATAGCGCTCACCGCGTTGACATTCATACCATCAGCCATCTATCGGGCGAGACTGGAAGAGCAGTCACTTGAAGAGAAATTCAGGGATGCTTGGACAGCCTACCGCTCCAGAACCAGATTCATTCTGCCGCTCATCTATTAGAACCGCCTGGCCGCCTGACGAGGCCGATATCCCGATTGCCAGCCGCAGTGTTCAATGCTAGAATACCGTCGAGGCCCTGCTGATTCAGTATGCCATCACCCACGATGGTTACCTTCTGGTACATTCTCCTCCTGAACGGCGGGGCCTCTTGACGCCTTGTGGAACCAATCTAGCGCGGTCTTCACATTGGTGGTACAATACGGTGACTGCGCTCCCCTACTTTGTCAACCTGCTGACACACGTTACCTCGTCTTGGGCAAAGCGGACGGGCTCGGGACTGACATCAGGGGGACTGTTGGGCGGGTGTTTAGTGCCGACGGGAAATGGGCAACAGTCCCTTCGGGCCAATGCTGTGAATACGTCGGAATCGTCCTGGAATCAATGGTTAGGTTTTCCGCTGATGAAGGGAGGAGAATCATGTCCTGGGTGCCGGCTTTTGAGATAGGCGTGTGGAATGCCTGGATGCTTATGCTCTACTTTCCACTACACCCGCTTATCATGATACTGGTTGATAAGGCTGTGGGAACCGGTGAGATGATGAAGAAGATGGGGGATGTGCCATACGAGAAGAAGGAGAAGAGGGCCTTCATGACAGCTATGGTAATCTTGGTTTTCCTCATTCTCTACTCGATTTTCCTTCCGCTGAAGTTGGGCACGGTGTGGTTCTATGCAGGTCTTGCTATCTATCTGGTGGGCCTGGCGATGTTTATCACAGCTATCGTGAACATTGCTACTACTCCCCTGGGTCAGCCCTTTGCAAAAGGCATGTATCGCTATTCAAGACATCCCATGTTGTTCTCTAGCTTCATAACCTGGGTGGGGGTTAGCGTAGCCTCGGCTTCGTGGGTTTTCTTGTTGCTTTCGATTGTAGTCATGGGCCTGGAGGTGTTCCAAGCGATTGCTGAAGAACGGGGCTGCCTTAACGTTTATGGGGACGAATATCGGGAATACCTGAATGTCACGCCCAGATGGATAGGCATACCGAAGTCAAAGTGAGTGGGTTTTGTGGTCCAACACCGATGGGCCTGACCACAGCGTCCGCCGCGTAAGCCAGCCGCTCGCCGGAGCCGCCGACTCTGAGCACGATTCAGTCGACAATGGACCTGGCTGAAACCGCTCCGGTAGCGCAATGAGGCCTTGGGAGGCCTTGCCGGGCTCCAAATCACGCACTAGTCAGGATCCGCCTGATGAAGAGACGCCTTCCTGGTGTGGTAGATCGCCAGGTCGACGGCAACCTTCAGCAAGAAGCCGTGTGCTGCACTGGCAACCGTGCCCCATAATGGCGCAATCCCCTTGAGGCCCCGTTTGGATGATTGCCAAGGGTTCGGTCACACCGTGATCCATCTACCTCCTGAACAGTGGGGCCTCGTGTTGATCTGAAATCGCATTGCCAGGTCATGGGACCCGTAGTGCAATCCTACTACATCGCTGCGCCCCAGCGTCAACCTGCTGTGGCACTATGGCGCGTCGTGCGTGGTGGCAAAGGTACCATCACAACCAGGATGGCGGCGCCGGCGTTCGACAAGGCAGTCAGGGGCATGCCGTGCTCTGCCTGAGGAGAGTTGAATTGCGGCGAACATAGACACGGCCGCGCGGAGGAAATTCATTGTGAGACCATGGGTTTCCTTGGCGAGCGTAGACGTTGCGAGGAGGAATCTCTGGGCGCTGACCCGGTTGCTGGCTCGGCTCCCGGCAGCGCTGTGGCTTCGCTTGACCCCTTCTCAGAGAAAGTATCATCTCTTCCTTGTCGCATTCGTCTCATTCCTGGCGACTAATCCTACGGCTGCGCCCGGCCTATTAAGCTCGTCCGACATCGCGGCTACTACGCTGCTTCCTGTGAGTATCATCCGCGAGCGGGATTTTGATCTTGACGAGTTCCTTTGTCAGCCTATAGCGCGTGAGCTCGGTTGGCAAGAGGGTTCCTGGCTGGTCAAGATACGCGATCACCACTTCTCCAAGTATCCAGTGTTTACTGCTGTCCTGGTTACTCCTTTGTACCTTGTGCCGGTCGTTTTGGGGCTCAATGCGCAGTCAAGTCTTGTCGCATACACGTTGCTCGGCAAGACCGGTGCGGCGGTATTGGCGGCTACATCCGTGCTATTAGTGTACCTTTCTCTACGGCTTATAGCCTCGGAACTCACAGCCCTCTGCCTCAGTGTTGTGTACGCCTTCGCCAGTCCCACTTGGACTATCAGTAGCCAGACCCTCTGGCAGCATGCGGCCAGCCAATTGTTTCTTGCTGCGGCGATCTATTGTCTACTGAGGACACCGAATGCTAGGAAGAGTGCCTACTTGGCGGGTCTGTTCCTCGGACTGGCCGTTGCGGCGAGACCGGCCAACGTGCTGATACCTCTGATTCTCCTGCTGTATCTGCTGCACCGGTTACCACACCGCGTGCCCCATTTGCTTGCAGGCGCACTCATACCTTTGTCGCTTCTGCTCTGGTATAACCACACTACCTTTGGCTGTGCGTTCTGCACGGGGTATATGGCTGAAGCACATGCTGGTTGGAGTACCCCCCTGCACCTAGGTCTGTTGGGCATCCTGCTTTCCCCTAGTAAGGGCTTGTTGGTATACTCGCCGGTGTTCTTCTTCTCCCTCATTGGGATCGTAGCTTCTTGGAGAACAGCAATCAGGGATAAGGATACTACATGGTTGTTTCGATATCTGGGATTGGCGGCTGTGGGTTTCACCTTGCTCATGAGCAAATGGCATGCATGGGGCGGCGGCTGGTGCTTTGGCCCGCGTATGCTGGTCGATGTCACGCCGCTGCTCATTCCTCTCATGATACCGGCGTTGCAGTGGATGAAGTACGATCGTCGCATCGTAGCGGCCTTCACTGGCTTGGCTATTCTGTCTGTTTGTGTACAGCTAGTTGGTCTGTCGATGTTCGACCATGGCTGGTATCGGCAACTGTCTGCGACTGGGTATGAGGAAGCCGCCTTTTGGTCGGTCCGCCACTCGGAACTAGTACTCTATGTAGATCGTTTCGGCGTTGCGGGCTTCTTGGGCAGAATCCTTGGTCAGGGATTGCTTACCGGAGCTCTCGCGCTATCTGCGTCGGCGGGATCAATCTGCCTGCTACGACGTAGGGGTCTCCTCGCGCAGTATCCGGTGACTGAAGATACACCTGAAAAGAAAGTGGCCGCAATCTGAGTGGTGGGGCTCCGTAACGTGCACCATAGTTCAAGAGATAGGCGCCGAGGTCATCAGAGGCAGGATTGTGCCAGGACAAGCAAGACAAAAGGGAAGCTGTGGGCCCGGTGGCGGAACAAGATCAGGAACATAGGAGAGAAAACGGCCCGCGCAAGGTAAGAAGACTCACCATGGTCCTGCTGTTAGGGGTACTTTTGGGTGAGGTCATCTTCCTTCTTGTTCTGAGCCCAGGCGAAGACTTCTGGCAACACTATCAAGCTGCTCATGCGATACGCCGCGGCATCCCTCTGCGGGAGATGCCAATGTACAAGGATGGTGATTGGCCATATGTCTATCCGGGGTTTACGGCTGTATTGCTTTTGCCTATATCTTTCTTGCCGCCACGGTTGGCCTTTACCGTCTGGGTTGGTATCCTATACTCAGCGACTGGTCTGAGCACCTATCTGTTTGCGACGAGAGTAGCCGGGCTTGATCGGCAGGTAGCTATGCTGGCCACCATCGTCAGCCTCGTGTGGCCAGTGACCTTCATCGTCGTTTTTCTGGGCCAAACAACCCCACTGATACTTATGCTTCTGGTTGTGACATATGTTCTAGGCGAGAGGGGAAGATTCTATGTCGCCGGCCTGGTGCTGTCGTTGGGCCTAGTCAAACCCCACCTTGTAGTTCCTGTCGTGCCCGGTTTGATGTTAAGAGGGAAGTGGCGGATGGTAGGCAGTTTCGTGATAGGGACACTGATGTTGGCCGGGGCATCCCTGGCGACGGGGCTGAACACGTCCCCCAATGCCTGGTCGGGCTACATACTTGGGTGGTTCCTTGGCGGCGAGCGCTCTGTCTCGCTCACAGGCTATCAACTCGTGTCGTTGCCCTGGCGACTGCTTCTAGCGGCGTGTGGTTACTGTGTCCTTGCAGTGTGGTGGTTCAAGAAAGACACGATCCTTCCAATTGATGCAGCACTTGCCTTCCTTGCCAGTCTTCTTTTGTCCCCGTATGTGCCGGCTTATGATCTTGTTCTCTTGACCCCCATACTCGCCCTTCTGATAAGCCGACGGGATGCTTTCTTCTGGCTGGCCATGGTTCTGTCGTCCTGGGGGGCTCTTCGTTATGGGTTCCTAGGCCTCCTGACGCTGTCCATGGGTTGCTTCGGCTATGCGCTACTGAGGTTGCAGCGCACAGTTGGCCGGTGACTATTCTGTGAAAGGACTGAGACACAAGGAGGCCGGGAAGCTGCTACGTGGCCATGGTTCCAGGTGTTCTTCCGGGACCTGGCCGAGGTGTGGTTCGCTGAGTGCGCCTGGAGGGATTCGAACCCCCGCTCACACAGATTCGAAGTCTGCGGCTCTATCCACTGAGCTACAGGCGCACACTCCGCAGAAACTCGAGGCAAGGCGAGTTCCCACCATCAGTATACCACCATCGCCGCCTCCGCGCAACACCCCCGCTCACTCCCCGCCCGTACCGGGACTCAGCAGTTGCCAGCTACCCTTTGGGGGGAGCAACACCTCCGGAGGGATGATCTCTCGCCTCCCACCAGGCGGCGTCCAGTACAAATCGACGTGCATATGGTGGGTTCGCGCCGCGTAGCGCAGGCGCAGGTCATGAGAGCCGGCTTCCAGGTCGAGGCCCGCCTGGTCGTACTCGTCCCGCTGCCTGCTCGTCACCACCTCCTCGCCGTCGATGTACAGCACCGAGTCGTCGATGGACTGGAGGGCGAAGACGTACTTGCCGCTCTCCGGGATCAAGAGCTGCCCTTCCCACTCTATGGTGTAGGGGGTGGGCAGAGGTGCGATGTGATAGTAGACGCCCAGCCGCTCATCGATACGGGCGAAGGCCAGGGGTGCCTCCCACTCTCCGTTGGGGTAGTACCTGCCCAGGAGACCATTAGGGGGCACCGGCGGCACGTACAGTGCCCAGGGGGGCACAACCTGCTCTTCGCCTCCGGGCGGCTGCCAGGCCAGCTCGAAGTGGCCTTCCACACCGGCGGCGGCGATACGAAGGGCATGGTTGCCCTCCGCCAGGACCACCTGCGCCCACGATTCGCCCTCTCCCCGCAGAAGAGGAGAGCCATCGAGGTGCATCTCGGCAGATCCTGGGGAACGCAAAACCAGCCGGTACGTGCCATACTCGGGGGCACGAAGCACCCCTTCCCACTCCGCCAGAAACGGCGTGACGAGGGGAACGCCGTCACTCCACTCGAAGCAGAGTTGAGTTTCCTGCCTGGTCAGCGCCGGTGCTGCTTTCCAGTCGTCCCCGGGGCGGTATTGGCCGATCAAGCCCTGGATGCTGGAGACTTCCTGTGGCGACAGGCGGATAACGTACACCACCGCCGGGCCGCCAAAGGGAGAGCCATACTCCTCGAAGGTCCCACGCGGATAGTAGCGCTGCGCCTCTTCGAAGAGATAAGTGCTCCCCCCGTCCAGGATCATCACCACCTCCTGTCCCACGGACTGCGGCAGCGGCAAGTCGTCGTGGGTCTCGATGCGCCGGTAGCCGCTGACCTGCGGCGCCAGAAAGCGCACCACGGGGTGGTCATAGTAGTAAGAGATGACGTAGAGGTCCACACCGTCGTCCAACTGGGCCATCAGCCGAGCGGTGATCGTCTCCGCCGTGGAGAAATCGCGCCAGGACTCGTAGCTCCTGGCCTGCAAGACGAAGTAGGTGTGGAGGTTGGACCACCCTATCACACCGAGCAGGAGGGCGACGAAAAGGGGAAAGAGCAGCGCGCGTCTTCTGCCGAATACACGGTGCCATTCCTTCCCCAGGCCGTGGAGCGGCACCACAGCCAGCAGGCAGGCGGCTGGCAAGCTGCCAATGGTGCGTAATGCCTGAGGCGCTTCCCACTCCAGAGAAAGGACCCCCGGCAGGAGCATGACCATCAGCCACGTCAGCAAGAGGAGTGACCTTGGCCGCCGCCATCGCCACAGGCAGAGCGCCGCGCCCAGCACCATCAGGGCCCCGCTGACAGGATCCAGCATGGGCTCTCGGGGCAGGTTGTGCCGCCCGTAACGGTCCCCACTGTAGTTGAACATTTGTAGGTACTTGACCACGCTCCCGCCAATAACCGGCAGCGCCTGCTCGAAGGTCTTCCCCCGGAACACCGAGGTCTTGGCCGTACGTTCCCAGAACTCTTCCCCCTGCCGCTGGGCATACTGGGCCACAGGCGCTGCGGTCAGCACCAGCGCACATATGAGGATCAGCAGGCCTCTCCAGGAGTGACGCAGCAAGTTGCGCTCCGCCAGGGCCGTGTGCACCAGGAACGCGACAAGTACAAGGGGAAACGCCAGGAAGCCCACGTAGAAAACCGTGCCCAGGCCCAGGCCGATTCCCGAGAGGGCGAAGTCGGCGTATCGACGGCGGCGTAGGCCTCGCAGCAGGAACCCCAGAGCCACCAGCTCAAAGAGGGGCGTGGCGATGTTGTACATGCCGATGCGACTGAAGTTGATGCTCCACCGGCAGACAGCCAGCAGGAAGGCCAGGACCAGACCCCAACGACGCCCGAACAGCTCGCGCCCCACCAGATAGCCGGCGGCCACGGCCGCTATCCCCACCAGCACGCTCACCACCCTGAGGGCCAGTGTTGAGCCTCCCAAGAGGCGCAGTGACCCGGCCAGGAGCAGGAGGTAGTGCCCGGCGGAGTTGACTCGTGGCTCGTATACGGGCAGGTAGCCAGGCTCCTCGAGGATTCGCAAGGCCACGAGTCCGTTCTCCGCCTCGTCGTACCACGTCCCATAGGGCAGCGTTTCCAGGCCCCAGAACCTGACCAGGGCCCCCAGGGCGAGGATGCCCAGGAGCAGGCATAACTCGCCACGCGTCCCGGAGGGTTCGCCAGGCACACGTCCCCTCCCCCCGTCCAGCAGGCGGGCGCCCGCCAGCAGGACCACGATGCTTCCCCCGTACAGCAACCAGCCCGTCGAGGAACCGGTGGGGGAGGCAAAACGGTGGAGGGAGAAAACGCCCAGCAGGCCCGCCAGACCCACCAGGGCCACTCCCAGGTAGCGGACCCGCCGTCGGCGGACGGCGCGCTCCCCCCAGTCGGACGGTGTTGGGAGGCCCGCCCGTCTCCGCAGGCCGTAAATGGCCAGACAGGCCGCCCCCAAGTAAAGCAGGCCCGCTGCCACGGTCTGGCTATGACCCAGGCACCACTGCGCGGCAACAGCCAGAGCCACGGCCAGGAAACCGCACAGCAGATAGGAAAACCTGCGGATGATAACGCCTCCCCGCAACCTGGCCTCCACGATCACGCCTCCGGACCCCGTAGCGACAGCATCGCCCCGGACCGCATCCTGCCAGCCCCGTCGTCGCCCTGCGTCTCACACGTGGGCCCCCTGCCCATAGCTCGAAGGGCCGAGGTCTCTCTCGCCCAGACTACCACTGCTTAGTAGCATTGTCAAGAGCATCTCCCACCAGCACCATGGTGCCGCCAGATCAGCCAGAGCCAGAGGACCGGAAGAGGCTGGCTGCCGTGCCTTGTGTGGACGCGCTGGGGCTGCTACAATGGGTCCCGACCGCGCCTTGGCGACAGCCTGGAGAAGGCGCGCCCTCTAACCATGGACCTACGAACCGAGAGACAGAGTCTGCTGGAGCAGATCGAAGCCCGGGCCGATCCTCACTACCAAGGGGTGATTCAGAGATCGATCCCCTCACCCCTCCAGGTCTACGGCCTCTGCGTCTGGCAGATCAGGCAGATCGTGCGGGCCTGGCGGCGCGAGCACCGAGACGTGGCCATGGACCACCTCCTTGCCCTGGTGGAGGCGTTCTGGGCCGGCGAATCTCGTGAGGAGCGTTTGATCGCGCTGGAGTTGCCGCAGCACTACCCCCTTGTCATTCCCCAACTCACCTGGGAGCACTTCGACCGGTGGCGACGGAACCTGGACAACTGGGAGCTCACCGATGTGCTAGGGGTGGGGGTCCTGGGACCCTGGGTGGCCGCTTCCATGGAGCGGAGAGAACAACACCTGTGGGACCTAGTGCAGGACGAGGACATCTGGAGCCGACGGCTGGGCCTGGTGTCCATCGTGGGGCTCAACCGGGCGCGGGCAAATGTGGACCTGTTGCCCCTCGCTCTGGGCCTCGTCGACCAGGTCAAGGATGCGCCCGATCACACCATAACCAGGGCTATCTCGTGGGTTTTGCGTGAGCTGGGCCAGGAGCGCCCAGGGGAGGTAGCAGCCTACCTGGAGGAGAACGTCGATCTCCTACCGAAGCAGGTATTGCGGGAGGTGACCAACAAGCTCACCACTGGCCGCAAGGACGGGAGGGGCAAGAAGTGAGCCCCTTCTCCCCTCCGGATAGCGGAGACCTGGGCGCCCATTGGCGCACGAACGGGGCGCGACACGCGCTGCGGATGGCCAAAGCCCTGCCGCGAAGCAACTCGCCCTCCGCGCATCGCCCAGCGCTGGAAGTGGTCGTGCTGATGAAGTACAATGCCCGACGTCTGAGCCGCGCGGCCGGCGCTCACAACAGCCGCTCGTTCAGGACAGCGTGACAGGAGGTCAGGTCGTTGAAGACGAGAGATCACGGTCGCCTCAGCGCTGAGCTCTCCCAAGCCTATGCTCAGCACTCACCACAGTCTGCCAAACTCAACGAGGAGGCCCAGAAATACCTCGTGGACGGCGGGAGCCACTCCCTGCGGCTCACGGAGCCTTTCCCTCCACGCATCGCTACCGCCCACGGAGCCTGGGTCACGGACGAGGACGGCCACAGGATCCTCGATTTCTGGCAAGGGCACTTCGCCAACATCCTGGGGCACAACCCTGAGGTTGTTACCTCCGCACTGGCGGCGTCCTTCGAGAGCAGTTTTGGGCTTCAGGCAGGCTTCACGGACCGCCTTCAGGTGGAGACCGCCGAGATACTCTGTCGCCAGACGGGCAGCGAGCGAGTCCGCTTCACCACCAGCGGCACTCTGGCCACCATGTACGCCACTCTGCTTTCCTTCGCCTTCACCGGCCGGGAGATGGCCATGAAGGTGGGTGGGGGTTGGCATGGCTCCCACCCCTGGGGAATGAGGGGCGTGGGGTTCATACCCGGCCCAGAGGAGGGCTTCCAGCACGTGGATACGGTGGGGTTGCCCGCGACCATCACCGATACCATAGTCGTCAGTGGTTTCAACGACCCAGAGAGACTGCGCGACGACTTCCGCAAATACGGCAACCGTCTTGCTTGCTTCACGGTGGAGCCTTTCATCGGCGGAGGAGGATGCTTGCCCGCCACCCGCGAGTACCTCCAGACCGCCCGAGAACTGACCCAGCAGTATGGCGTCGTCCTTGTCTTCGATGAGGTGATCGCCGGCTTTCGCTTCCGCGCCGGCGACCTGGGCAGCATGTATGGCATACGGCCTGACTTGGCCACCTTCGGCAAAGTCATGGGCGGGGGCATGCCGGTAGCGGCTGTGGCAGGCCGGAACGACGTCATGAAGCTCGTCGGACGCGAAGGCGGCAGAAAGGTCAAGTTCTCGGGAGGTACCTACTCTGGCCATCCGGCCTCGATGCTGGCGGCCAAGACCATCATGGCGTACCTGGCCGCCCACGAGAAAGAGGTGTACCCACGTATCGCGGCCCTGGGCGAGAAGACACGCCGCATCGCCACTGAAGCCTTCGCCGACGAGGGCATCTACGCTACCACCCCAAGGTACACTGACGAGGTCTTGGGGGGCAGCTCCCTCAGCCTGCTGGCCTTCCCCTACCAAGAGGGGCGGGAGCTTCGCACTCCCACGGATGTGCGGGACCCCGCCGTATGCGACGTGGCCCTCGGGGAGGAGATCCTGCAACTGGCCCTGTTGGCGCACGACGTGTTCACCAGGCATGGCTTGGGCTCAGTGAGCACCGCGCACACCGAGGAAGACCTGGAGTTCCTCGGCCAGGCCTACCGCCAGGTGGCGCGCCTCTTCAAGAAGCACCTCTAGGGCGCACCTGGCCGCGCTTCCGGGCGGAGGGCAGACCTCCTCGACCCCTGGCGTGAGGTCAGTCCAGCGATTCGGGAGAATGAACGAGCCGTCGGCAAATGCCGCAGCGGCTCCAGCACCAAGGAGGCTATCCTCAACATGTCAAGCACCATTCGCGTTATCCAGTACGGCCTGGGGCCCATAGGCGGTGCCATGGCCCGCCACGTCGTGGAGCGCGCCGGGCTGGACCTGGTAGGGGGCATCGACGTCGATCCAAAGAAGGTCGGTCGAGACGTCGGTGAAGTCATCGGCCTGGGCCGCCCCCTGGGCTTCACTGTGGTCCAGACGCTTGGGGAGGCCCTGGCACAGAGCGAAGCCGACGTGGTTCTCCACACCACCAGTTCCTACTTCGACAGCTTCAAGCCCCAGGTTATCGAGGCCCTGGAGTCTGGCCTGGACGTGGTCTCCACCTCGGAAGAACTATCCTTTCCCTGGCTGGCCCACGCTGCGCACGCCGCCGAGATCGATGCCGTGGCCAAGCGCGCCGGCAAGACGGTCTTGGGGACCGGAGTCAACCCCGGTTTTCTTATGGACTCCCTGCCTCTATGCCTGACGTCCATCTGCCAGAGGGTGGATCGGATCGAAGTCACACGAGTGATCAACGCCTCCACTCGCCGGGGTCCGTTCCAGGCCAAGATCGGCTCCGGTATGACCGTGGAGGACTTCGAAATCAAGATGGCCGCGGGCCGCATAGGCCATGTGGGTTTGCCTGAGTCTATGGGCATGGTCTTCCATACCCTCGGCAGGAAGCTGGCGCGCTACGAATCGGGCGTCGAGCCTGTGGTCGCAGAGAAGCGGGTGAAGACCGACTACTTCGACGTCCGACCTGGACAGGTCAAGGGGCTGAAACAGGTGGCGCGCGGCTACACCGACGAGGGCGAGTTTATGACCCTCATCTTCATCGCCGCGCTGGAGGCTGGAGACGAGGCCGACACCATCAAGATCACCGGCTCGCCTGACCTGGAGGTTACGCTCAAGGGCACCAATGGTGACATCGCCACCGTGGCCATCGCCGTGAACGCCATTCGCCGCGTGAGAGAGGCTCCGCTAGGCCTGGTGACCATGAGGGACCTGCCAATCGTCACCTATTGGTAGACACCCGAGTCGCCGCGGGTGGCGCTGACTTTCCATGGGATGGCGGCAGCGAACTGGGGCGCCAACCAGCTGAGCTGGAGCGCCGTGCCGAGCATCGATCCGCCAGGTCATCGGCTGGACGAAGGGAACCTGCGTCGAAGACTGGTGTGAGTTGGGAGTGTTTCTCTCGATGCGCGTGAGCGAAGTGGTGCGCTGCAAGGATTTCCCGTGCTCTGACGCCAGACATGACTGCTACCAGGTGCCCGACATCGACAATTGCCCGGAGGACGTGCCCATCGTCTTGATCTCGGAGGCCGCACCCAGCGATCTAGCCGACTACTACTATGCGCCCGGCGACCCTCTCTCTGGGCAAACCACCGTCCAGGCCTTCCGGGACGCCGGGGCAGACGTGTTTTCGGTGCAGGACATACTTGACCTCGGGGCCTATATGACCACCGCGGTCAAGTGTGGCAAGACGACATACGGCATCAAGACAGGCACCATGAAGCAGTGCTCGGTGCTGCTGGAGCAGGAGCTCGACCTGTTCCCGCGGGTGAAGGCCTTCCTGTTGATGGGAGATCTAGCCATCCGCGCGCTCAACGTACGTCATGTGGCGCCGCCATGGGTCCCCACGCAGCAGACCGGTGCTACTGGATTCAAGTCTTTCCATCTCCGAAAGTGGACAGTCCAGTCGGGCATTGTACGCACTCCTTCCATACTTGACAATGAGTAACCTTAAAGTTCCCTGTGTTGATGAAGTCGGATGACACGGACAGGCACTTTTGCGGTATAATGTGATTGGTGTGCATCAGCACTTCAGGATTTCGTTTGCATTTTAAGGAACGCTTCACAAAGCCCCGATTCTGTGTCTCATCTTTGCTGAGGTAGGGCGATTGGATGCGCCTCCGGACTCAAACCGCAGTACTGACCAGGAGTCGATCACCGACAGCCTTGGCATTATGATGCGTGCTCGGCGAAAAGCACTTGGGCTGAGCCTTAGGTCCCTGGCGGCCAGGACTGGAGTATCGGCAAGCTTCCTGAGCCAAGTAGAGAGGGGAATCGTCAGCCCCTCAATTCAAACCC
>Ga0307380_10000113_pt1 | contig 133532 bp, 169 predicted proteins | sample UN3MG_FD_202239 | JGI IMG/M metagenome (GOLD analysis project Ga0307380, IMG submission 202239) | Soil microbial communities from Risofladan, Vaasa, Finland - UN-3 | ecosystem: Environmental > Terrestrial > Soil > Coastal area > Acid sulfate soil | place: Finland: Risofladan, Vaasa...
CGGCGCTGGGCGCTTTTTTGCCGTAGCCGCAGGCTTTTCTGAGGTAGGGGTCTCGTCTCAGCCATTTTGAGAGGTCTTTGATGTAGTGGATCTGGAGTAGCTGTCTGAGCATGAGGGCTCGTAGGTCGCACTCCGGGTTGTACTCTACTGGCCTCCCGGGGCCGTTTGTGTGTAGGTCTTTCCAGAGGATGGGTTGGATCGGTGTTAAATCTAGGTGTTTGAACAGTAGTTTGGGGGAACCGATCTTAGATTTTCCCATCAAGAATCAGAGGACACGGGCCCCCAATAAATGCAGTGAATTATTGAATCGGCCCGAGCGGGTGGTCGTCTTCTGGTACGCTGCATATTATCTTCGCGCCGTCGAATCTGCGGATGCATCCGCAAGATGCCGGAGCCTTGGCCTCGTTTACGGCCCCTATGGCGTAGTGGGCTAGCCGGTTCTCCTTGGCGTTGTCCAGCTCTTTGAGGAAGCTGTTCTTCCCTGTCATCGTGACTTTCGTGTTCTTGGCTTCCACGACTATGCGGCGCTCCACGTTCCCCGTGGCTCGTGGGTTGACGTGTATGAGGACGTCGCCCACCCTCCCGAGTGGACCGTTGTTGCCTCCGACGAACTCGACGGTGTCCTCAAAGTCCCGCGCCATCATGTCGAGTCTCTCGCATACGATGTCCTCGAAGTCTCTTCCCTTTGCGGTTCCCTTGTCACGCTCCTCCGCTGCGGCCTCCTCGGCGCCGATGGCGATGAGCACCTTCTGGAACCCTTCCTCCATGGAGCTTTTTAGGCTCTGGAAGGCGGAGCCGTCCTGGTTGACGTCCAACTCCTGCTGCAGCTGCTTCCTGAACTTACCGAGGGGTGTGGTCTCGTCGTCCGGGTTTAAGATCTTGTAGATGACGCTTCCCTGCTCACCGAAGTGGGCGTCGAGGGCTTTCTTCAGCTCCCCTTCCTTGCCCAGGAAGCGTTCCATGGAGCTTTTCAGGAGGCCTTTCTCTGAGAAGACTTCTTGGATCCCTGTGTCGAACTCTTTCTGCATGCGGTCGAACTCCCCGCGCACGTAGTCGACGCGGCTGGTGGTGTCCATGGCTTGGAGCACGTCATAGCCGACCTGTAGCGCATGCTTCACGAAGTCTACTCTTTTTTCTTGGTCGAGCTGGACGAGGTGGTTGTAGAAGCCTGGATCCTCGATTCGGAGGTCTTTGATTATTACGGCTGAGGTTTCGATGTCTAGCGTTACCTCGAGTGTCACTCCTTCCACGCTGTGTCACCTTAACTGTTAGGTACCGATACAGCTTTACCATAAGTTTTATGGAAATAAAGCCCTAGTTTAATGTAGGGAGAATCCTTTTAGCAGCAGGTCGAGGGTGTGTGAGCAGTTTCGGTCAAGCCTTGAGTTCCTCGTGAGCTTCGTCGTCGGTGTAAGGTAGGCGGGTATCCCTCGTTTCCTGAGCTCGACGAGGAACTCTTGGATGGGGGTCTCCGCGATCTCAGCCGCCTTACCCATGGAGACTAGGTGTCCTGTGAAGGCCTCTATGGCTACTTTGGCGTCTCTCTCGGATAGTGGCTCTGGTACTCTGACTTCTAGCACCCTCATGCCGTCTTCACGTATGATGTTCCCTTTCCTTTTTTTATGTACTACTTTGGTCCTATTGTAATGGTTTGGAAACCAAGTCGAAATGGTTTATAGCTCATCGCTCTATACAAAGTGAAGATTGAACGGCTTCGATGTTGTCCCTGTTTATTATCTGCCAGAATACTCGATTAAGTGACTTTCCTCTAAGTTCCTTGAAAAAGGGTGTGTAGGGTCTAGCATGTTTCAGTAGATCTTTTCTTAATTCTACGATTTTCTCACCTTTAACCTCTCTCAGCTTGTTTGACATAGTGAGGGCTGAAGAATATTTGATTGCCTGAGCTTGAACCGATTCCCCCTCAAAAATGGAGGTGATTAGCTCAGATAGGAATCTAAGCCTCCATGCTCTCTCAGACCATTCATCACGGTTTTTTCTCTGAGATGAGTTTACATAAAATTGTTGAAAGCTTGTAATGTTTTTCCAAATTTCTTTATCCTCGCCTGAGGTGCCCAGAAGGCAGTATCGTTTTAAGCTTGTTTGGATGTCGTTTAGTACCTCTTTCGTGTCCAGATGTAGACCTCTATAGCCTGCCTCAACAGGGATCAACTTATTGACTGTATAGGAGATTTGGGAGATATCATCAGAGGAAGGAACGTGAAGCTCGCTTAGTGTGGCGACGTCGTATATCTGTTTAGGCACATCCTCTTCTCTCGTTACTCCTATTGTGTTTCTCGCAAGTGTGAGGAGTTTATCTCCGATTAGACTTGGAACTGAATAGCATTTAAGGTTCTTAGTTTCTATGGCGAATGTCGTTGCCTCAGGAAGCGTAACATAAGCTAATCCGAGGTCTTCAAGCAGAAATTCTGTTTTTATGGATATATCCGAGGTTCTTCTTTCAGGAATTAGTGAAGGTATTTTACCATAATATGTTATTAAAGGAATTCTAGGAATCGGCGATTTAGGATTATATCTTTCAAAAGATATACCAGGAAGCTTTGATGGAATACGAGCAATGATCTCCTCGACCTCCGTCTCAGTTAGAGGGCCAACCATATCGATATCTATACTACCTCTCTGCATTTCTACAGGTAGATGAAGCTGTACGGCTGCACCGCCCTTCAGGATCAGACTCTCTGAATGAATCTGCAGCTGGGCGGCGATCTCGCAATCCCACAAGAAAAGCTCAACAGCTAAATTATTTGAAAAACCGTATTGCATTGCTCTTCTTTTCACACTTTCTTCAGTGAAAAATGATGTGTCGTGGATTAGCTCCATACTATTTCACTCTCTGATACCTTGTAAAACGTTTTTTACATGTTCGTTTTTAGACATGGGATCAACTGGATAATCAGATATGACTCCTTTTACAACTGCAGTAAACTCGTCTTTTATACCTCGTCTAGAGGCAAGGTGTAACAGGTGAGTTACATCGATGTTCTCCTCTCTGAATGTGTTGGCGATGATCCGACCGACCTCGACCTCAGAGAAAGGTATCTTTCCTCGTGTCACCTCGAAATACGTGTCAACTAACGCTCGTTCCAGAGAAGCCCTGCCTTTTACGTTCCCTTTTAGATCAGCGAATTCACGTATTATGAAGAGGTCTTTACCGTTAACGTTTTCGAGAATTGTCTCGACTTCTTTTTGGTTGGGGTTCAGTAAAGCCAGAAAGTCTGCGTCTCTCAACGTTTTGACAGAGTACTCTCCTCCTCCTTGAACGACGTAGATGAGGTGTATGTATCTCCGGGAGAGGTAGTGATGAAACCTTGTCAATGAGGATGGTCCTGTGACCATGAACTCGATTCCTTTTTCTTTTAATGTCTCCGTGGCTTTGCTCAGTACACCCGATGCTATTTCAACAGTTGCTCTACCTGATAGTGTGAAACTAGCGGGTAGGTCAACGTGAGAGTTATAGACGGGAACCTGGTAGATGCCTCTACCAAGCTTGATCAGAGAACCTCTCTTATGGAGCTCGTGAAGTATAAAGTAGACAGTGTTTCTGGAGTATCCTTTTTCTTTTTCGAGCGTTGAGGCTGCCTTTTTAGCTGAGAAGGGTCTATTGTCGTAGTCTTTTTTGAGGTCTTTTAACGAGGATTCGAGCCAACTCATGCATTAACTAAGAAACCACAAAAATTTAAAATTTTGTTTTTTCTTAGTTCGATAGGGGGTGAGTTAAAGAAATTATTGTTCTTTGCTCAATGATGTTGAGCGTTTATATATGTGGTTGAACGGTAGTCTGCTCAACAATATTGAACGTTTACATACCTCATCCGGGTTGCTGGGGGACTTGGTACGTATTCATCTGTGGCCTTGTATGTATCCAAGAATTGATAGGATTCTTAGTTCTTTGATAAGGTCGCGGTTGTGCGCGTTTTTTAGAGTATCATTGTATAGGTCTACGTAGAAATCGAGCCATGTTGTCATCATCTCTTTTTTACTTGTGTATCTGTCCTTCAGGTCTACCATCGCCTGAGAACGTGTGGCGAGCTCTTTCATGAACGTCTTTATCGTTTCTTTTTTATCTGGCCACCTCTCCTCTATGATTTCTTCGTACTCCTTTAGCCAGTATGGCTTGTTGCTTTCGATTATTGCATCTATCAGGGTTTTGTGTATGAAGATGAGCGTTCTGTCTTGGCCCCAGTGGTCTTCGAATCCTATGAGGTTCTCTTTTCCTGTTGTCTTCATTACTTCTGGGTCGATGGGCAGCAGGCTGCCGTCTGGCTCCGCGATCATTATAGCGGGCTCGCTGTAGAAGTCTGTGTCTGATATGTTGTCGTATACGGTTAGTGTTTCTGGTTTCTCCTTCAACAGGTCGAGGAATGTGCGTCGGACTCGTCGATAGTGTCCGCCTTTCCTCAGCACGTAGTCGAACATGCGGTGTAGGCTAGATTCTGAGGGGCTACTCATTGATAACCCGAAGGTTTCTGGGTGCTCTATGGCTTCGAGTCCGTGTTTCTCGACCTCTTCGAGTAAGAGGTCAAGCCTTTCTTTGAAGAACTCGCTGAAATCCTTGGTTTCTCCGTTTTTCTTTGATTCCTTCTTGTAGGGCTCGATGTCTCTCAGTGGAGCGCTGAAAACGGTTCTGCCCATTTCTATGACGAGATCTGAGTACTTTTCTCTCTGTTCTCTTATGTCTTGAAGCTTAGTGCATTGTTCGACCTTTTCGATTACTTGTACCACTCGTTCTTTGAAGTTTTTATCTGAATCGTACCGGTCTGGGCTTTCTTCCGTTATCAGAAGCGTTAATCCTTCGATCACAGGCGCGACGGAGACGGCTATCTTGTGTGACCACGCTCTATGTATTAGTGCCTCGTTGAAGCATAGGATAGAGTCTTGGTCTTTTTTCCACCGTTCCATTTGGTAATCAGCTAGTTTATCCGTGAGCGTCTCTAAGGTCTCGTCACGAGAATATTTGTAGATTTGTCGCTGTCTTTCTGTTAAGTGTATGAGGTTGAGTCGAACCAGATATGAGCAAAGGTTCCAGAGCATGAGGATGGGGGTGTTTAGGATCATTTGGTGGTGGATGTACTCCTCACGGACGTCCTTCTCGAACTCGGTTTCTAGAGCCGCTCCATGCTTGATGTTGTTCTTGATGTTCCGGTATAGTTCGTTGATTACGTGGTTGTAGGTGAACCTTTCAATGCCTTTGAGTTTTTTATATTCCTCGACTTTCTCCATGCTCTGGATGTAGAGGAACCGTCCAGTCGTGTATGGGGAGGGTAGATTATCGTAGGGATTGGTTCTCTGTATGCCTAATGGGTCGCTGGGAGTAACTATTGGGTCTGAAGTGAAGAACGAGACCTCCGATAGCTCCCGTAGCTTCCCTAGTCTTAAAGGGGAGCTCCATAGAGAGTATTCGTAGCATTTTGATGCAAGGAAGAATCGGCTTAAATAGTCTAGCCTCAGCGTTGTGGCTACTGCGATTATCCACGAGGATAATCTAGGAAATCTTTCGAAGAACGCCCTTGCTAGGTTTAGGATTTCCAGGTCTACGCCTTTTCCCTCGTCTCGATTAAGTCGTCGATAACGCCCTGGACATCTGGCTCGAACTCTGGTTCTGCCGGTGAGAAGGCGGTTCTTTGGATTCTACCGGCTATTCTGAAGGGTGTGAGCCTCGGAAACGTGAAATCGATGTTTATGGGAGCGTAGTGTTTGGGTTGTAGTTTGAGGCCTCTTAGTGACAGTATTATTTCGTCGATGAATCCTTCTACGAGTCTTCGTTCCTTGGCGATGCCGAGTTTCTCTGGCTCGAAACTGACCATCCCTGACGGAGGGCTCCGCTTAGGAGACTCTATCACAAGCCACACTGGCTTGCCTGCAAGAAGGAACGACTCGTCTCTTCTCGTGGTGAACACCCATCTAGCCGTCTTTGGGGATCGTGTGGCGTAGCAGGTTACGTTTCTGTTCTCGATGTTTTTCTCGAATTTCAGTTTGACTGTTTTTTTCGTTTCTGCGCCTGCTTTCCAGGGTTTGAGTTCTATGCTGCCATCCACCTTGAACTCGATTTGCTGCTCGCACTCAGCTTTCACAGGGTCTTCTTCGATTTTTGAGGGGAAACATGATCGGGTGTTGCCGTTTTTCATATCGATTTTTAGTGTCGCGGAGCGTGGTACGATCTGGTATTCTCTATGTTTTTTGCTGAGGGGAAATTCCTTAAACTGAGGCAGGAGTTCGAGAACGTAGTAATCATAATCCTTTTTTTGAGGCATTTCAGGCAGTGCTTTGGGTTTAACCTGGTAGCCATCGGAGTCAAAGACTAGAGTGTAGTTGTCGTCTCCCCCTAACGAGGTTAAGAGCACTAAGTTTTCCATGTATATACATCGAGATACGTTTTTTTAAAGTTTTAGTAAAACATCGAATTCTCTTTCATGAAGTGGATCGGGGATCACTTATTATTGGGATTCAAAGCAGGGAGGATTCCATTTTGATTATGTGGTCTTGCACCTAGGCGTTGTAGGCAGTCGCCTTATATTACGTTTCCATGGGATTTGCAGTATTCATAACTATCTATCATTAAGCCAAAGACATCATTTATCAACACATTTTAGTAGATTCAGTTGTCTTGAAGGCGTTGATCCTTGCCGGGGGTTTGGCTACTAGGCTGAGGCCTCTCGGCTTGGCTAGGCCTAAGATTCTTTTCCCGTTGGCTAACGTGCCTCTCATCGACTATGCGTTGAGGAGTCTATATGTTTGAGCCCTTATTGGAGAAGGCGACGTTGTGCTAGCTAGCTGCCACTATTTTTTTGAGTAAATTTTCCAGTGGCAAAATAAAATCATAAAACTCTCCTTCATTAATTTCCCGTAACAGTAGCGTTTTCTCCTCACCCCAATTGAATAGTTCACCAGATTCAAGGAGCTGTAAATTACCAGCGAGATTTTCTTGATATTTCTGATAGAGTTCCAGCATGAACCTTAGCTTTTCAACAGCACAGTCCATATGATCGATAAGGTTGACGCCCGCCTCCTTCTCAATCATGTAGATATCCACAAAATCCCTTGCTTTAACAGCCATTCTGGTGAGAATTGCTCGAGCCTTTTCACACAGGATCTCGGGGATGTCGTAAGCCAACAATTTCAAAGGCCGAGAATAACTATCGGCTTCGGGAAAAAGAAACCTCACACCCTCTGTAGGCTCCCCCACAATACATCTCACAGTAATATTAACTGGTGAGTGACATAGCCTCTCAACATAGTTCACTTGGACTTTGATGAAGTTCCTTGTCTCAAGAACCTTGGAGGTGTACCATAGCTTGAAAGTGCAGGTCTTGTTGCCGCCCCCAAGCTCGACAAATTCTCGATTCGACTTGTCACAGGTAAAATCTATCCTCTCTTCCCGTGCGAACCCCTCCAAGAGCAGACCCAATTCGTCAATGATGCCCGAAAGCATCCTACGCACCTTTTTTTGAGATTTACCTTCGAATCGGTTTTGATGGAACCAAGTGAAATCCACGTCTTCACTAAATCGGTAATAACCTAAATGACACTTGGTAAGGCAAGTCCCACCCTTAAACAGGTAGTTCTCGCTGAACTCGGGATACAGCGATAGGTAGTGGAGAAGGCGGTGAAGGAGGAGATCTTTCTCCACAAGTTCCCGCCTTTGAATACCATGGATCCTTGAAATCTCATCTATGAATCCGAGGCTCATGGTAAGACGCCCTCCAGTTGTCTTGCGACTGTTTTCGGATAATATCGGCTGTAACTCCTCAGTTTCGCTGCATCGACGCCGATCACCCATTCTTTTACACTTTGTATGATCCTCTGATCAGGCATACCGTTATACCTCCAAAGGTAGACGAAGTCCAGTATCGTCTTCTCAGGATCGGAGTGCCTCAAATCCTTGCCCACAACTCCGAAGCAAAGCAGCTGAGGCTTAACTTTAACAAACTTGAACATGTAACCGGCTATGTTCATGGGTTTAGATCGTTGTATCTCGTTGTTCACAACGTAGTCTATCGCATATAGTTCGTGAGTCATGTTATTTAATTTAAGCGCAGTGTAAAGACCGAAATACCAATCCTCCACACCTTTAACCTCGAGCCCTTTGGAAACAAGCTCCAGATGGCTATACTTTTGTCTCCTTGTCAAGACTTCATCAGGGCTCGTAACGTAAAAGACGCCCCTGAAGACCCGGATTAGGCTGCCCCGCGGAACAAGATGACGTATAGCTGACTCGTATTTGATGCCTAGGTGTGAGCATAATTCCTTCAGCTCCTCTGAGGTCACGAACTCCTTGTCTTCCATCCGTAGTTTCCGAAGAATCAGTCCTGTTTTCATTTAAACCACAACATCACAAAAATGTTACTTTATGGTATAAATCACATAGTGACATATAAACAGGTCTACAATGGATTACCTTGTCAGTGGATTTCTATCGTGTTTTTTATGAGGGTCTTCTTTAACTCATTTGGGGGTTGTAGGGATTCAGCTTCTTTGTGAACGCGTGTCTCTTGGTCCATTCACGCATAGCTCTCGGAACGGGGTGGCATAAGCTCTGTTCTAGCCCGTTCCATTAGCCTTGCCGCGAGGACTCTCCTGAAGGCTTTCTCGTCGGGGGCCTCGGGGCTGGGCAGGTACAGCCTCTTGTGGCCTCCCTTCGCGGTGACCTCCCTGTATGTGAGGAAGCCCTCCTCGACCATCCTGTTGAGGAAGTTGATGGCTGTGGCCCTGCTCATCGGCGTCGATGATTCCTGTAGGTGTAGGTAGGCCATCTTCGAGTCAACCTCCCCTTTGGCCTTCCAGATCCACCTCATGAGCTCCACCTGCCAGGGCGTGAGCACCGTCTCCAGCCCCTCCTTATCGAGGTCGAACTTCATCGGAGTCACTCGTTAAAGGCCTAGTTTCTCCCTGGTCTTGTCCCAGGACTCATGGAACTCTCGTCGGCTGATCTCCTCTCCGAGGATGAGGTCTTCGCCGTGTGTGAAGCTGAGGATCTGCTCGAGGGCGTGGAGGTATCCCTCGTGGTATGCTTGGGGGATCGGGTCTCTGTTCCGGGTTTGGTAGTGTTGGGCTTGTGCGTGGAGTTCCTCTTGGAGTCTGGCCAGGGTGGGGGCGATGCTGCGGGCGTGCGCCTCGTCTTTGAGGGCGTCTACTGTGAGCCATGTGAGGTAGTCTTGGAGGGTGGCTTCGGTGAGGCGGTCTTCGGGGGTTTGGGCTCGGTGGCGTTCGGTGGCGTGGGTGAGGATGCAGCGCAGGTACAGCAGGTCGTGGCGAAGGTTCGTCTCGGTCGACCCGTTCATGGGGTTGGTGTCGCCTTTTTCCCTGTTTCGTTCCTCGTCGAATCGTTTCTCGGGGTGGTGGTTCGATGCGTTTCCTTTACGTGGCTGTGTCGAACACAGTTTCTGGTGCCTCCTGTCTGGTATTGGGCTCCACACGAATATAATAGTATCATTTTATGTACCAAGCACAATATTTTATGCTTTGCATTTTTGGGTGCGGTGGGCTCAGCTATCGGGGGATAAGTTTGAAGATGAAGGCGGTCATCGACGCAGCCACGATAAGGATCCTACTGCACCTCTCTGAGAGGGGCGACGCCAGGTACTCCGAGCTGAAGGAGGAGGTGACGCAGAGCAGAAGCACCCTGGCGCTCGCTTTGAGGGAGCTGCAGGAGGAGAGGCTCATAGAGAGAGAGGTCATGGACACGAGGCCCGTGCAGACGAGGTACTCTCTGACAGGCCTCGGCGCGGAGGTCGCCGGACACTTATCCGAAATAAAAAAACTGATCTCGGGTCATCCTAAATAGAGGCCTACCGCGTTGCGATTTGTCTGAGTTCACTTCGACTTTATAGTAGGTGGTCACGGTGTGTGTTTCGGGCCATAGATGGGTCATCGTCGATATCTGGGTGATGTTTATAGGCTGTAACCCTGTTTCCTCGGATAACACGCGTTTCACGGCTTCCGTGAGTGACTCGTTTCTATAGATTCTTCCCCTGGGTATAAACAAGAGATCTTTTCCAGGATTATTGTTTCTCAGCATTACAAGTAGGCTACCCTTAAAGTTTACGAGCAGGTCTACGCATGGTAGATGCATCGATTCCTTTATCTTGTCGTATAGCCTGGGCTCTATCCTCGTCATATTACTACCTTTGACTGGTCGCCGATTATGAATCTCTTGCCTTTGAGGAGTTCGTTGTTTTTACTGATCACTACGTTTCTCCCTATTACGCTGTCCGTTATCAGCTCGTCGCACTCTATTGATGCGCCTTCCATGACTATGCTGTTCTGGATCTCCGAGTGCTCTATCGTTGAGCCGTCTCCGATGCTCGTGTAGGGGCCGATGTATGTTTGGGGCCCGATGGTACAGTTTTCACCTATTATCGATGGCCCCTGTAGAACGGAGCCCTCCAGTATCTGTGTGCCTTTCCCGATTCTGAGTACGTTGCTTATCTTTACATCCTTCTCGATGATGCCTTCGTTGTTGTGTACTAAGTCTCCGAGGATTAACTGGTTTGCCTCTAGGAGATCTTCTGGTTTCCCTGCGTCCTTCCACCAGCCTTCGACCTTCTTAACTTGGACTTTATGGCCTTGATCGAGGAGGGTTTGTATGGTGTCTGTGATCTCCAGCTCGCCTCTCCATGAGGGCTTGATCTTGTGGACGGCGTCGAAGACGTTGTCGTTGAAGACGTAGACGCCGATTAGGGCCCAGTTACTTATGGGGTCCTTGGGCTTCTCCACGAAACGTTCAGCCATGCCCTCCTCGTTGAAGACGATGACGTATCTGGGTGGGGTCGCGTGCGGGTGCTCTGCGTAGCCTGATGAGCCCCCTCCCCCCTCCGCGGCGTGTGGTGGACGGTGGTTGTTTTTGTCTCCTTTTTAGTTTTGGTTTGTTTTTTTGGCGCCGTTTGAGTCTCATTGGGTACTGTTCAGCTACTGTTCTGCCTGTGTTCTGCTTGAAATTTGGTGATTCGTTGTCTGTTAGATCCGCTTTATAGTTTCGATTTTTTGTTCTTGCACGATGTTCGTGCGTGGCTGTGGATGATGGAGACGCCGAAACTCGACAAAATGGCTCTGCGAAACCCGCTCCGATCGTGAGAAGTGAAGACGGAACCCGATGAAAAGCCAGAACCCCACGTGCTTCAGCCGTGGGAGTATGTCAGAACATCGTTGAGTTAGGGCTCCTATGTCACCCCTGTCTTTGAGGCCTTTGACAGCGGAACACCGATGTTCTCTAGCTAAGCAGAGAAAAGGATTACGCCCCAGACCGTGTCTCCTGTGGTGCTTTGCATTAGAGTTGTTGCGAAAATGAGGTCGCTGGGTAACTGTCTCGTAGCGCTGGTTATCGATAACATAAAGTCAATATCCTAAATAAGATTGGATAAGGGAGCCTAAGTGGGATGATTATTGTCTGTGTTCATTTTGCCTGCTCCCTGAGATAAATGTACAAGGTCGATGCCAGTAGGAAGGACGAGATCACTCCGAACAGCACATAGTTCAAGTTGTTGAGGGAAACGTAGCGGTGCAGAGGCTCCACTATTATTTGAACTGCGAAGGAAAGCATCAGTATCACGAAAAAAGCTATCGTCACCAGGGTTATTGAAAACAGTGACTGGTTAGAATACACTGTTTCGATTTCTGCGTCGGTTATTCCTCTTCTCCGGACGAGTAAATGGGCTTCACGGAAATTGCTGTCAAGGTACAGAAAGATGTATCCGCCGATTATCACCAAGGATGTGAAGAGCGTCTCGGTGAAGCTCTTCGAAGGCGAGTAAAGTTCAATGTCCCATAGAATTTTAAGCCATTCGAACTTTGAGTGAGCGAAAACTTCAGGTAGGATCATTATGATGCAGAGATAGTAAATGTTTTTTATGTTGCCGGTTTTTCCTTTCCACAGGTTATACAGGGTGAACCCCAGTATGAATACGAGTATGGCGGTTCTGACTATGTCTCCTGTCACGTATGACGAGATGTGGGTTGGCACAAGGGCTTTCAGGTAGTTTATTGTGAGGTCGATGAGCTCATTAGAGATCTTGGCTGAAAAGAATAGTTGAGTGGTGAAAAAGCTAGCTACTAGGCTCACGAACAGGTTTAAGGACGCCACCAGCTGAACCCTCAGCCTCATCTTCTCCTCACCTGTGACAGCAACATGTCTGTGAACCTGTACCTGGTGGGATCCCACTTCACCACCATGACACCTTTCCTTCTCAGTCTCCTGAAGTACTTCTGCTTCTCGATCTCCAGTATCTCGGCGGCGTACTTCTCGTTCTCGTTGCTAGCTTTGATCTTGTAGCCGGCTATGTGGACCACGACTATCGGTGAGCCCAGGTGTCTCGACGTTGTCGTATATCTTTTAAGCTCGTTTATGCCCTCCTCCAAGCTCTTATAGTTAGCTTTGCCCACGCTGGTCACAATGTAGAACAGGGGGTTACCCCCTATTATGTGGCCCCTGCAGTTAACCACTGATTGTTTCAGGTTGAAGAGGCCTTTAGATATCTCGGTCTCAAGCATCTTATGTGTGATGCTGTATAGTTGCCGCTTCCCTAGATCGGGTATAATAAAGTCGCCTGGCTCTAAAACGGTGCCCTTAATTGGTGCGTTTTGGGCACTCTTCGGGTCGAAGTCAGCCATCATCCGTGTTTTAACTGATCCGTCGTCTTCCCCTCTCTTCCTTATTACCTTGTATGCTTTGCTGTCGTCGTAAAGTGTAACTCCGACTCTGCAGTTTCGCCCCAGGTAGAACTGTGACAGGCCCATCACTGCCTGTATTCCGTATTCGAGCGAGTTTGATATAGTGGTGCCCAAAGCCATGCTTGTAGAGGTGTTCAAGAAGAGCCAAACTATTTTCATGCCCTCCATCTCGAATTGGTTCACCATGGGCGGCTTCATCAGGTAGGTTCTACGTGAGGTCGCCTTCCAGTTTATGTTCTTGAACGGGTCGCCGTAACTGTACTCACGGATCTCCTTGAACTCGGTGGTTGGTATGCCCAGTTTAACTTGGGCCTCTGACGGCATCGGAACATTAGAGAAGATTTTTTGCTGTCTGATCTTCTTGACCTGAAGGGGGTAAGTCTGCACGATCAATGTTTGTTTAATTGAGAACTCGCCTGACTCGGATTCAAGTAGCTCCAGACCGTGTTTGGTCTCCCAGCGCATCACATCCAGCTCATATATGCCGCGCTTTGTGCAGCGGACACTGTAACTGAATTCGGCGTCGAGCGGGGCTAACCCTTTCCAGAATAATTTGATGTTGCTACCTTCGATCAACTCGAAGAGCCTAGGAAGCTCCTCGCCTACGAGAACTGGACCTACGCCATCTACCACCTTGACAGATCTCTTAATTCTAATAATGTCTCCTACGTAGTGGTTTTCTCTGATGTTGAGCTCTGCTCCGAGAGGGCTCGATGGTTTTTGCAGCAGGAGACCTGATAATAGGAGGATCACAGGCATAAGCCCCATGTAAACCAACAGCATGTTACCCAGTAGTATGCCGAAGGTCAGGAAAGTGAAGGCGCTAAATACTAGTCTGCTGCTGAGGGGCGTGATCATGTGGCTACCTTCGGGTTACATCGACTGGGGGCTCCACCTTATCCAAGATCTGGTTGATTATCTCGACGGGGTCTGTTTGACGGTCAAGCTCGTACTCCATCTTTAAAATGATCCTGTGGGCGAGCACGTCGTGGGCTACAAGCTTTACATCGTCTGGGGTGACAAAGTCTCTCCTGTTTATTACGGCCAAGGCACGTGTGATCTTGGTCAGGCCCAGGCCGCCCCTTGGACTTGAGCCCACCTCAACGTATTGGCTCTCCCGCGTCTTCCTAACGATGTCCGAGATGTACATTAGTATCTGGTCGTCGATGTAGACCTCCCGCTCAACGAACTGCTGCATCTCACGGAAAATCTTGTTTGACGCAATGGGCGTCACCAGCTCGGTGGGGTCATCCTGCTGCCAGCTTACCCTACGTTTAAGGATCTCGTACTCCTTCTCCAAGGATTTTACGTATCCTGTGGACAGTTTTAGCATGAAGCGGTCCATCTGAGCCTCAGGGATGGGGTAAGTGCCCTCTAACTCGATTGGGTTCTGGGTTGCCATGACGAAGAAGGGGGCCTCCAGTTTATGGGTCTCGCCCTCTATTGTGACCTGCCGCTCCTCCATGCATTCTAGGAGAGCTGACTGTACCTTCGGCGGAGACCTGTTTATCTCATCAGCTAAGAGGATGTTCGTGAAGACCGGTCCCTTCTCCAAGGTGAACTCGGATGTGTTCATCCGCCAAACCTTGGTGCCGATGATGTCTGAAGGCATCAGGTCAGGGGTGAACTGGATCCTGCTCCACGTGCACCCAGTGGCCTTTGCGAAGATCTTGGCGAGAAGGGTTTTTCCGAGCCCCGGGTAGTCCTCGAAAAGGATGTGTCCATTCGCCAGGGCTCCCGCAAGTATTTTACTTAGTAGAAGCCTCTCTCCTACGAAGTAACTGCCCACAGTGTCCATTATGGAGTCACAGAGTTCCTTTACTTTCTCTAACTTCATTCAGGTCCTCCTTTCTAACTTCATTTATTGAGCCTATGTAACCCGCCTTTATGCTCAGCATCTCAAAGCGAGGTAACAGCTCTGAGATGATTTCTCTCCGTCTGCGCGCATCCTCTTTTAGGATATATTCCTGGTTCCACGAAAAAGTGACCAGCCCCACATCTTTTTTCTGGTAGTTAATCAAGTCTTTAAATTCGTTGGCTATGCTTTCCGGGAGATGCTCTGATGATAACAGGCATATTAAATAGACGAGCAGAACGTCTTTTGACCCCTCATTAATAAAATCGTCAACAACCTTTGCCAGCCTGTCTATCCTGTAATCACTCCTTGTTTTTATCTCCTGTAGGTGTTTTTTCCATTCTCCTAGAATGTCAGGATTTGTTAGTTCCTCGGCAACGTATATCCGGACGCTTCTGAACGTTAAGAAGGCGTAAGTTGTGATAACCGCCCACTCAAAGTAGGATAGGTAAGGGGCGCCGCGTTCGATGGCTGAGGATAAGTACCCCCTAAAGTATAGGATATATGCGAGAAGAAGAAAGACTTTAATGAAGTTTACAGTTGGTTCTTTGTTAACTATTTTCATGAAATAGGATACATAGGTGTTATCCGAGTTCTCGAGAAAAGCGCCGAGACTTAAGGTTGCGGCTACTATGGAGCAGGTTAATACGAGATCCGATAGACCTGAAAACACGTTGAGGGGTATATCTGCGATTTTTCCAAATATGAAACTCGCATCACCTGCTAAAAACCTGTTGAGGATTAACCCAGTGAACAGAACGTTGAAAAACCGTGTAACTAGAAGCATGACAGTGTTATCTCTTTCCATCGATACTGTTCTCGCGGCGCCGAGTATGCCTTGGCCTGAGACAAGCACAGTGAGGTAGAGGGAGATTATCTCAAGGAAAAGTAGCGCTGGGTATTGTCGGGATAGAAGCCACGCTGAAGCTGTCCACGACAGTTGTGACAGGGTTCTCTTAACGGGTCCGATCAGGGAGCCTGTTAAAAGGGTGCTGACGACGTTCGACAGGTATCTTAGTACCAGAAAAAGCGTAACCGGCTCAAAGATTGGTCTACGTTCAATAATTAGGGGCCCTCCAGTGAGCCCAACTTCTAAGATGAGTGGAGAGCTCTCCATGACTGTGAGGTAATACAGCAACGCTATGGCGAAACCGTAGAGTATGGTCTTGTTCACTATCTTTGAGGTTACTTCACTCTTCAAGGGGCTTCTCTCCGAGGCTTTGATGGTTCGTGTAAAAGGTTTCATAGTCCTCCCGGTTAACGTCGTGGGTGCTGTAATCGGCTATCTCGAATAACGTTATGGCCTTATCAAGTCTGCCCACGTCGATGCCCTGGTGGTGTTCAAGTAGGAAATACATAAAGTCTCGTGCGGTGTGTTTCCTTCCTCCGCTAATGGATTCCTGGTTTCTTCTGAACCATTCCTTGTAGAGGTATATTATCTCCTCTCTATACTCTACGATTTTTATGTTCACGCTGTTTTGAGGTTTCTTGGAGTCCAGCCCATGGAACAGCTGTATGGGAAAGATGCCTTTTTCTCTGAAGACTATTGTAGTTGACGCGTGGCCATCGGTGAACTCTATTTTTTCCTGGTGATCTGTGCCACATCTTAGTGTTACATCATCTTGTAGATCCTCTTTGTTAACTTTGATGTTTAGAATTAACGGTTCATCTATTTCCCAGACTAGTGGTAAGGGGGGCTTTATTTGGGGGAAGGATAATTCAAAATTAGGTCCAGAGATCTCTGGTTGGATAGTGACTGGGGTTATCTGGGTTGACTCCTCCTGTGGGGTGTCCTGTTTTTTCTTCCTTTTCCTGATTTTATAGTAGTAAACAGCACTGGTTATTGCTGTCAGCAGAATAGCCGCTCCAATGACTAGGTATCTAGTTTCAAGCCACCAAGGAAGGGTATTTTGGGCGCGTACTTGACTGAAGGATATGGGGATTGTCTGTTCGTTGAATGATTCTAGGTAATATTTGTTACCTTTGTATGTGGCGTTGACATACAGCGTGGTGGGGGCCGAGATTTTGGTGAAGTTAAAAAGTTTTCTGGTTTCACCTTGAGGATTAGTTATTAATGTGAAGCTTTCCGAAGAGTTGAGTGACTGTATCCCCCAGATCAAGTTTTCCTGACTTAGAGGCTGCCCGAGATCATTGGTTACGGTGGTTGTGATGTTGAATGGGTTCTGATGGTCTGCATATTCTAGTGTTTGCATTAATATTTCTGTGCGTGCCATGATCTTTGTGAGGTATGTTTTCTTGAAGCCGCTGTCTAGTTGGTACATCACTGTGACGTTGCCCAGCTTGCTCGTCTCGTGAACTTTGAACGTGTAGCTGAATTCTCCCCTCTCGTCTGTGACTAGTGACGCGATGGCGGTGCCGTTGAGGTGTATGTAGATGTTTTCATTGTCTCCAGGTAGATCCTCTGCGTGGACTTTACCCATGAAGGTGAAGTTTTCTCCCCTTATCAGCGTCTGTGGCACCGTGGATGATACGGTTAATGGGATCACCCTGACGTTCTTGGTGTTGTTCGAAGCCAGGAAGAACTCAGAACCTGTGTATAGGAGGTTTAATTGGTGTAGGCCCGCCGAGTCGAGGGATAGGGTGTGGTTCACTCTGCCGGCTTCGCCGGTCTTAAATATGTAGATGTTGGAGGGTGTGGTTATCCTGCACTCCGTGTCTACTAGTGATATACCCGTCTTCCAGCTTGTGATGTTTCCACTTACTTTAAAAGGTCGTCCCTCAATCACTTTCTCCGGTGCCTGGAAAGAGGTCACCGTCTTCGTGATGATCTTGATGGGGGGGTCGCTCCAAGACGGTTCATATAGTTCATTTCCAAGGCAATTGGCTTGCACGTTAAAGTAGCCGTTCGACATGTTCAATGGGATCTGGCAAGCGATGTTGAACAAGCCGTCTATGGTTGAGCCCTTGCCGCAGACTAGATCAGGCTGATCCTTCACTTCGTTCAAGTATATGATCACTTTCAAATCGTCGATTGGGTTATCACCTATGTCCTGCACGCGTCCCTGAACGTTGAATGTCAACCCCTTAACACCCGGGCTGTCCAGGTATGTTATCTCGGTTAATGTGGGCGTCTTGTAACGGTAACCTTCGGAGCTGCTCTCTTTGATGCATGAGGGGCATGCTGCAGTGGCGTCGAAAGTGATCCATCCTAGGGACTCGAAGGGCGCCTCGCTCCAGGTGTGACGGTTTCTACACATGACAACCTGGTACTCGGAGTCAGGGTCCACTGCGTATCCTGTTACTAGTCGGGCGGGCAGCCCTATGGATCGGGCTAGGAGCACGAAGGCCGAGTTAAAGTTGGCGCATACGCCCCGCTTCTCGTGGAAGAGGAACCACTCCACGGGGTCGGTGCCGGGTGGGGCTTTTGTGTAGTTGAGGTCGTAGACGTAGTTAGCCCTCAGGTAAGACTCGATCATCTTGAGTTTGTCGTATGGCGTGGTTGAAGACGTTGTTATGTTCAGGGCCAGGGGGGCTAGCCTGGTTTTAAGGTCCTCAGGGACCTGCAGGTAAGGCTCGGAGTATATTGGCTGAGCTGTTTGAAGTAGTTCGGGTTCGAAAAAGTAGTTCCTGTAGATGGTCTGGTATGATGTGTTGAAAATGCTTGACGTGAAATAAGTGTCCTGTTCAGAGTAGTAGCGTATAGGGTACCCCAAGTGGAGTTCAGTTGTGTGCTGCGCGTGCGGTAAAAAGCCTCCCATTGTGGCGTTCGGCTCCACTATGAAGCTGTGTGTGTCTGAGCCTGAGTATCCCGTGATGCTTGGGGTGACGAACGTTATTTCGTCAAAGTCTCTGTATCCGTATTCCAGTGGACGCCAGAGGCCGTCGTAGACCTCTCCTACCTTTGACCTGAGGTAAGAGGTGTAGGGTTTACCATAGATGTAAAAAAGCTGGCAGCTGCTGTTGCTGCCCCCCTCTGAGCTGATAAGAACGTCGACGTCAACCATGTTGCTCTGGTCTTCATTAAACAGCTTGTCACATTCCCTGCATTCTCCTTCACCCTGTTCTCCATCTCTCTGTCCTCCGCCTCCGACGCATTGTCTACATTGTCTTCCTTCCGCAGTTGCGTCGAAGGTGATCCAGCCGACATCCTTGAAGGGGGTCTCGGCCCAGACGTGAGCCTGTTTACTGTTAACCACCTGGTATCCAGCATCAGGGTCCACTGCGTATCCTGTTACTAGTCGGGCGGGCAGCCCTATGGATCGGGCTAGGAGCACGAAGGCCGAGTTAAAGTTGGCGCATACGCCCCGCTTCTCGTGGAAGAGGAACCACTCCACGGGGTCGGTGCCGGGTGGGGCTTTTGTGTAGTTGAGGTCGTAGACGTAGTTAGCCCTCAGGTAAGACTCAATCGCCTCTAGTTTATCGTAGGGAGAGGTGAGTCCACCGGCGATTTCTAAGGCTAGGGGCTCAAGCCTGTTTTTAAGGGCTTCAGGGATCTGAAGAAGGGTCCCGCTGTACAGTGGCTCCGAGGCTCGTAAGACCTCTTCGTCATAGATGTATTTTGTTGAGCTGATGCCATACGTCTCGTTGCTTGACGTCTCGAGCCAGTACAGTTGAAGGTTGGGGTAGATGATTAGTTCTCTTTCGATGTGTATCTGGTTTGTGTAGATCGGGGCAGGTATTAAGCCCTGTAGCGGGATCAGAGGCTTCACTGTAAAGTATGTCGAATACGCTTGGTCGTATTGGGGTACCCTATATTCGACGTACTCTCCGCCGTATGTTCGAGGCGCGTCGGAGTCCACGCTCCAGGATCCATCATAGAATTCGCCTACTCTTGTCCTCAGGTAGGAGGTGTTTGTCACCCCTCTGATAAGAAAAAGATCTTCGTGTTGTGGTTGCCCCCCCTCAGAGCTTATCTTGCATGATGTTTTATTGTCGTTTGTTTTCTCTTCCTTACCATTGTTTTCATATTCACATTCACCCAGTGGGACGACAGGAAGTGTTTCATTGTCTTTTTTCCCGGTTGTTGTCTCGCTGGGTAATTCTATCTTTTTAAACTCGCCGATCGAGGATATGGCTTCAGCTAAGAACGCCACAGATAATGTGATTAGGAGAAGAGCTGTAAGAAAGTTAACGTAACGTTTCAATCACAGTTCAAGTTTTTGTTATACTTATTTCTATATGAGGTTTCTCATTAATTTTGGTTATATGTTTAGCTCTTGTTCCTTCTTGGTCGCACGCGCGCCCTGAAGGCGGTGCTGGTGCCTAAGAACATCGAGCCGGGTAAGGTTTAAACGGTTTTTTATAAGGTAGTCGCAAGAAGACCTCCCATTTGCGCGCGCTTCTACACAAGGCTTCGAGGAAGATAGCCGACACCTACGAAACAGTGTATGTCGAGGACTTGAAGACACGTAATATGGTAAAAGACCATCACCTAGTCAAGTCGATAAGCGATGCCGGCTGGGGAAGATTCATCGGGATGATCGCCTACAAAGAGGAGGAATCTGGTGGGCGGCTCATCCAGGTGGACGCAAGAGGTACAACCTAGCTATGTTTCCAATGTGGGAAATTGGTTGGGAAGTCCCTGTCCGATAGAATCCATGAGTGCCCATATTGTGGTTTAACCATGAGCCGAGACGAGAATGTGGCTCTCAACATCCTGGCAAGAGGACGTGAGATAGGCAAGGAACTTGCCGAATTTAGGCCTGTGGAGGAGAAGGTCACTACACCACCCACTGTGGTGGTGCAAGCCTTTCCAGTGAAATGGGAAGCCTCCCTACTTGTAGGGAGGTAGTTCACTGAATTGGATATGGGTTGCTATGGCTTCTATCATGTCTCTTAACATCAGGTTCATTTTCTTCCACTCTTGCATGTTTTGGTGGTTCTCTTTCCATGCGCCGTATCCAGCTTGTGTGATCTCTTGCTGGTATCTGTCCGGTGTTTCCCATTCCAGGCCCTCGACTTCGATGTACCCGGGGTTGGTTGAGTTGATCCATGACTGGATCGGCCAATCCAGGTAGAAGCCGTACTGGTTTGAGATCTTGGCTCTGATTAAGGCTTCGGCTTGTTGAGCTTTAAGCATCCAGGTTGTGCCTAGGACGTCACGTGTCTCCGGGAAGCCGAGGACCTTTGAGGCGAGTGTGTTCCCGACGCCCTCTGTCAGCGTCTGGGTCTCCGGGTGCGTCTCGAACGCTCTTTTGGTCCGTCCTATTAGCACGAAGTCGTTTTGGGGAAACGATTCTGCGAGTGTTCTTAGTTCGTTTGGGTAGGCCTTGATCCAGTGGAGCGCTCGGTCCAGGTCGCAGTAGAATATTCTGTCCACGTTCGACCTGATGGATGTGGTTAAAGCTGTTTGGTAGCTGCTGATTACCGTGTCCTCTGCCTTGAGGGCTGAGTATCCGTTGTCCTTTAGAAGCGTGACTGTGTCGTGATGTGTTTTCGGCGTATAGGTCACCGAAGCTGAATCGAACAAGTCTCCGAGAGATCCGCCAACTTCCTTGATCAGGTAACCTAGCCGGTTCTCGGGGTCGTGGATTGTTGAGGTGAAGGTGAGCATCGTTTCATCTTCTATTGGGTTAGAGTGTTACCTTGGAGGCGTCTCCCAGTATTAGCTTGTGGCCTTTGGGGACGGATTGGTTTGAGTCGGTTATCTCTACGTTCTTCCCGATGAGGCTGTCGGTTATCCTCTTCCCGCAGTCGATGCGTGCGCCCTCCATGATTATGCTGTTCTCGATCTCGGTGTTGGCGATGCGGACGTGGTCTCCGATGCTGGTGTAGGGGCCTATGTAGGTGTTTGGGCCTATCTCGCAGTGCTCACCGATTACGACTGGTCCGCGGATTGTGGTTCTGCTGTGGATTATTGTGCCTTCGCCGACTCCGACGTTGTTGGTTAGGGTGGCGGTCTCTTCGACTTTCCCGTGGTTGTATGGTTGGAGCTCCTGGAGGATGAGCTGGTTCGCCTCGAGGAGGTCCTCGGGTTTGCCTGTGTCCTTCCACCAGCCCTGGACCTTCTGGACGCTGACCTTGTGTCCATCGGTGAGGAGTGTTTGGATCGTGTCGGTTATCTCCAATTCGCCTCTCCATGAGGGCTTTATCTTTTTTACGGCGTCGAAGACGGTGTCGTTGAAGACGTAGACGCCGATGAGGGCCCAGTTGCTTATGGGGTCCTTGGGCTTCTCGACGAACCTGGTGATGCCTCCGTTCTTGTCGAAGACCACGACGCCGTACTGGCTGGGGTTCTTGACCTGGGTTGCTCCTACGACGCAGTCGCTGTGGCTGTCGGTGAACTCTTTGACGAGGGGGGCTACTCCTTGCCTGATGAGGTTGTCGCCGAGGTACATGACGAAGGGCTCTCCTTTTAGCTGCTTCTCGGCCACCATGACGGCGTGGGCGAGGCCCTTAGGCTCGGGCTGGTCGACGTAGGTGATCTTTACTCCGTACTTTGACCCGTCGCCAAGAGTCTCTACTACGCCCTCCTTGATCGGGCCGAGGATGACGCAGATGTCTTTTATGCCTGCGTTTTTTAGATGCTCTAATCCGTAGACGAGCATTGGTTTGTTGGCTATTGGTAACATGTGCTTGTTTCCGGTGGAGGTGAGCGGCCTCAGTCTTGTGCCGTGCCCTCCAGCGAGGAGAAGTCCTTTCATGTTTATTCACTTGCCTTTGATATTTCTTCTTTTAACGTGTTAAGGGCTTCTTCGATTTTAAGTGGCTTTTTGTCTAGTGTGTTTGATGCTTTCTCGACGTTGAGGGACGTGTTCCTTGGTCTTTTTGCGTGCCAGTTCATGTCGCTCGATTTTGCTTTTGATATGATTTTTTTGTCGAGCTGGAATGTTTCGGCTATTTTGGTGGCGAAGTCGTATCTGTTTATCGGGGTGGCGCCTGAGAGGTGGTATATTCCTGTGTGTCTCTTCTCTATGGTTTCTAGGATCATCTCGGCGAGGCTTGTGTTCAGGGTTGGGGATACCCACTGGTCTGTGATTATCTTTATCGGCTCGTTGTTTCTTAATTTGTTTAATATCCAGAGGGCGAAGTTTACTTTTCCTGCTGCGGGTGTTGAGCCATAGATCACGCTTGGTCGTGTAATGCACCATTCGGTATCCGACGCTTCTACGGCGTTTTCTGCTTCAAGTTTCGTAAATCCATAGTGATTTATTGGGTTTGGTTCATCGGTTTCCTTGTACATCCCTTTTTCTCCTGAGAAGACATAGTCTGTTGAGACGTAGACTAGGAAGGCGTTGTGTCTCTCTGATGCCTCAATTATGTTTCTTGTTCCTTCTACATTTACTTTGTAGGCCAGATCCTTGTCTTCCTCGCACTTGTCTACGTTGGTCAGGGCTGCAGCGTGGACTATGGCTTCTGGTTTGATCTTGTCGAAGGCTTCATTGACTGCACGTTTATTGCAGATGTCTAGTTTGAGGGGGGCTCCATGTATTGCAGCGTGGTTATTGTATGTAGAAAACGTGTTGTATCCGTTTTGGACGGTGAGGGCGGCTACTTTGGAGCCTAGAAGCCCGCTCCCACCGGTGATGAGTAGCCTCATTTCAGTTTCCAGGGTGTCGGATGTAGGGTTTTATCGTTTATCATTGGTTTCCACCACCATTCGTTCTTGAGGTACCATGTTATCGTATTGTTTAGAGCTGAATCGAAGCTGTGTTTGGGTTCCCAGCCTAATTCGTTCTTTATTTTTGATGAATCGAGGCTGTACCTGGTGTCGTGGCCGGGTCGATCCTCTACATGTGTGATGAGTTCTCTTGGTTTGTCGAGGGTATCTAGTATCTTCTCGACTATTGTTTTTACTGAGAGTTCGTTTCCTGATGAGATGTTGTATATTTCTCCAGGTTTCCCTTTTCTCAGGGTGAGGTCTATTGCTTCGCAGTGGTCTTGGACGTAGATCCAGTCTCTGATGTTTTCTCCTGTTCCGTAAACAGGTATGGCGAGGTCTTTCTTTGCTCTGATGATGGTTTTTGGGATGAGCTTCTCGGGGAATTGATTGGGGCCGAAGTTGTTGGTGCATCTCGTTATGATGGTTTCTAGTCCGTAGGTTCTGTGGTATGCTTGGCAGAGCATATCTGCTGCTGCCTTTGAAGCTGAGTATGGGTTTGAGGGGTTGAGCCTATCCTCTTCTTTGAAGGAGCCTTGGGTTATGTCTCCGTATACTTCGTCTGTTGAGATTTGGATATGCCTTATTTTTCTGTCCATTTTTCGTTCTGCTTCGAGGAGGTTAAAGGTTCCAAGGTAGTTGCTCTCGATGAAGGGGTTGGGGTCCGATATGCTTCTATCGACGTGTGTCTCGGCTGCGAAGTTTATGACGGCGCCGCAGCCTTCTAGGATGCCCTCAAGGGCCTGTGGATTCGAGATATCGGCTTTGATGAAGTGGTATCTGTCTTCGTTTTTGAGGTCTTTGAGATTTTCGGGGTTTGCACCAGTACCGAGTTTGTCGATGTTTATGATTTCGTAGTTTGGGTGATCTTTGAGTGTTTGTATGATGTAGTTGCTTCCGATGAAGCCTAGACCGCCTGTAACCAGTATCTTCAACATCGTATCATGACCTGAGGTTTACATCTCTTCTATTTCTTGTTTTTTGCTCGAACTTTAATGATTTAACGTTCAAGGTAAATTTCGTTTCGATCCTTGTCGCAGACGAGCCTGAATCGGTATATTATGTCTCTGCCGAGTAGCGAGGGCATCCTTGCGATGAGTGATTTTTCTTCGGGGGAGAGGCGGCGCTTCTCGTGTGTACCAACGTATAGGCGTAGTTTTTCCTCTATAACTTCACCTTCTTCGGCCATGAGGAATAATGCGGCATCCTCAATCACGTACGTTTCTATTGTGCCACCTAGGCCGCCTAGAGGTCTCTCGGCCCTTTTCAGCTCTCCCGTATCTATCCCAAGGTAGCTGGTATCCTTATCAAGTAGTACGGTTACCGATGCTCCGGTATCGATGTGCAGGTGGAGTGGTCGTCTTACCTTCATGTTCTTCGATTCGACGGTGGCTCTTATGAAGGGGGCGGGAGGCTGGAATCTTCTGTTGAAGTACCCCGGGATCCTCATAGGATCATCGTTAGCTTCTCGCGGCTGACGAACTCAACGAAGACACAGTCGGGGGGGTATTTGGATTCAATCCTCTTCATCAATTTGCTCATCTCTTTGTCATGGTCAACCACTCTCTGCTTATATATTGCCACGAACTTGCCGTCGAACTTCTCCACCAGGTCGTCGTAATGCTTCTCGAACCATGACCAGTTCTCATCGTGCTCCTTGAATAGGGCCACATGCTCTGACATCGGATTACCAGGTCTATATTGCATAGAGGATTATTTATGCGGTGCGGCGAACCAGTTCCATGATTTGCCTACTCTTGGATCGTCTTTCCTGCCATTTATTGTGGTGGGTATGATGGTTGGATCGTTCCAGGGTCTCCTTTCTTCGTCTGGGTTCTTGGGGTCGTAGAGTTTGTTGACTCCGTAGATGAGCTTTATTGGTTGCGTGCCTATGGCCTTGTAGCCGTGCCAGAGGATGCCGGGTATTCTCGATACTCTGAGTCTCTCGCCGCTGAGGACTATCTCGTCGAGTTCTCCGTGTGTCTCTGAGTCTTCTCTGTCGTCGTAGGCACAGACCTTGACCGAGCCTTCTATGCAGATGAAGTAGTCTACCTGTCCTCGGAGATGTCGGTGCCAAGCCCTGATTATATTGGGGTAGCTGTAGGAGAGGTTGAATTGAATAATGTTGTCGCCTTGGAGGAGATCCTTCCAGTCTTCTCTCATGATTTCTGAGAAGAAGCCTCTCTCGTCCACGTTTTTTGTTATATCTCTAATATAGATCCCGTCAATCAATCTATTCACTTTAGCTAATGATATTCAATTTTGAACTTAATATTTTTGGTCAAAGCTATCATATGATTTCTAAACAGGCCCCTACAGCTTCAAGGAGAATTTTTCTTCACAAACCTAAGCTTCCTTGAAGGGGTCGACGAGGTGGCTGCCAGTGAAGTCCGCGTTGCCCATAAGAAACACGATATTTTTGGGTATTTTTCTTGACAACTTGAGAGTTTTGTGGCTGAAATATCTAAGATATGAAGAGTTATTCTAGCTCTCCTCCTTGATTATTTTTACTATCCTTTGAGAAGCTTTTCCGTCACCGAATGGAGAATTCGATGGTAGGTTTGAGTTTTCGTTTAATGATTCGCTCAAGGCTTTTAGGATGGTTTTTTTGTCAACTCCTACAACCTTGGCAAATCCAGCTTCGACGGCTTCGGGTCTTTCGGTTGAAAGCCTTAGGACGAGTACGGGTTTTCTAATGCAAGGGGTGGTGGCTTCTTCCTGGATTCCGCCTGAGTCTGTGAGTATGATTCTGCAGTTTTTCATCAGGACAAGGAAATCGAAATAGCCAAGAGGCGGGATTAGCTGTACGTTTTTGGCATTTTTTAGTTTCTCAAGCATGTGGATTTGTCGGAGTCTTTTTATGGTTCTTGGGTGAGCGGGGAATATTATGGGAATTGGTGAATCTATGAATGCTTCGATGAAACCTTTTAGGGTCTTTGCGTCGTCAACGTTTTCAGCTCTGTGCAATGTGGCTAGGGAAAATTCTTTGAATATTATTGACTGCATGATTTTGGAGTGTTTTTCAGCTATGGTTATGTTTTGAATGACTGCATCTATTATGGTGTTGCCGGTGACGTAGACTTTCCCATAAACACGTTCTTCGATTAGGTTTCTTTCAGCTCTTTTTGTTGGAGCAAATAGAATGTCGGAGACGTGGTCGACCATTCTGCGGTTGTGTTCTTCGGGCATGCGCCAGTCGTAGCTTCGGAGTCCCGCTTCTACGTGACCTACTTTTAGGCTGTGCTTGACTCCGGTTAATGCGGCTGCTAGCATGGTGTTTGTGTCTCCCTGTAGGAGAAGGAGTCGGGTCTTCAGGTTAGGGAGGGTTTTGTCAAGTTTTTTCATCATTTCGCCGATTTGTGAGGCTGGTTTCTTGTTGGTCAGTTTGAAGCTGTGGTCTGGTTTTGGTAGGTCAAGCTCTTTGATGAATTGTAGGGACATGTTGTAGTCGTAGTGTTGACCGGTATGGATGAAATGGAAGGATATGCTTTGTCTTTTTAGCTCCCTTAGGATGGGGGCCATTTTGATGATTTCAGGTCTTGTACCCACAACTACAGTGATACTCATTTTGTTGCTTCCCGTTTGAGCTTGAAAAGCACGGTTCCACCTTAAGTGAATGGTGGTCCTAGATCTGGGCATTGGAGATAGCCTACGTCTTCTTCGGATCCCATGCCGAGTTCTGTGGCGGATGCGCCGTGTAGAAGGGCACAGAGTAGGGTTGACATGGCGGCGAAGGCATGTAGACAAACATCTCCAGATTTCTTCGAGTTTATGTAGAATTTTTCTATGGTGATTTTATCGTCGGTTTTGTAGAGGGGGCAATGGCCGTGGATTTCTTTAACGGTAATTATGACTCTATAGCTCATTATTGGTTACTTGGTTTCCGAATCCTACGCCATAGTAAATGAAGCCTAGCTTCTCCGCTTCATGGTGGTTAACTATTCTTCTCCCATCTATAACGGCGGGTTTATCATTCATTAATGTCTTTATTTCTTGAAGGTCGAGGTTTTTGAATTCAGTGTGATCGGTTACTATGATTATACAGTCGCTATCTCTGAGGGCTTCATGTAAAGAGTTTGCTCTTTCGGCTCCGAGGGTTTCTTTGCAGTGGGGATCGTATGCTTTGACTTTGGCTCCTAGTTTGATTAGTTCTTGGATGATTGGATTTGAGGGGCTTCCTCTTGGATCGTCGACGTCGGCTTTGTAGGCTGTGCCTAGAATCACTATTGTGCTGTTTTTGATGTTTTTGCCTGCTTTTTCTAGTGCTTTTTGGGTCAGTTTCACGATGTGCTTCGGCATGTGGTCGTTTATTTTTCTGGCTGTTTTGATTATATTTTGGGTTTTTAGGTTTGTTTCATGGGTTAGGAGGTAGGAGTCTTTTGTTAGGCATGGTCCTCCTACGCCTGGGCCTGGCGTGTGGATGTTTACTCTTGGGTGGGTGTTGGCTACTTTGACCACTTCTTTGGCGTCTGCTCCGTGTTGTTCGCATATCAGGGCGAGCTGGTTTGCGAAGGCTATATTGATATCCCTGAAGGCGTTTTCAGCGAGTTTGGCGATTTCTGCTGTGGAAGCGTCTGTTTCTATTACTGTCTTGCAGACTGTTTTGAATAGTTCTGAGACTATTTTTGTACTTTTTGGACCTATGCCTCCTACGAGTCTTGGGCTTTCAACAAATTCTTTGAGGGCGTTCCCAGGTGCAATTCTTTCAGGCGCATAAGCCAAGTAGAAGTCGGTTTCAGACTTTAAACGGCTTAAGGATTCCAATTTCGGTTTGACCAAGGTCTGCATTGTGCCTGGTGGTACTGTGCTGCTTAATACTACGAGGATTCCTTTCTTTATGGTTTTTCCCATGTCTTCTAGAGCTTTTTTAAGGAAGAATAGGTTTGGTTTTTTGTTTTTGTATATTGGAGTCTGAATAGAAATTATAACGGCGTCAGCTTGGTTTAGATTTTCATCAGAGTTCAATGCCGCTCGGAGTCTACCAGCGTCAACGTTGCGGGATATGAACTCTTTAAGTCCAGGCTCGTTGATGGGAGAAATGCCGCTATTAACCAGTTTAACAACATCAGCCTTAACATCTACGGCAGTAACTCGGAAGCCCGCGTCGGCGAATAAGACTGCTGTAGGTAAACCCACATAACCCGAGCCTAAAACTATGATATGTAAGCTTCTACATTGGATACGACTGGTCAGCTTTGCCAATATTGAAGTTCCCATTTTTACAAAATCTCCAGTAACGGTTCTTTTTATTTTAATGCACCTGTTCTTTGTATTTGTCTTTATTGTTAAGACTGTGAGCTGGTTGGAAAGCGTTCTAGGGTGTATAATTGATAGAATTAGTGCGATTGTTGGAGTATAAAGTTTATTCTCGATAGCATGCGTAATAGCTTGTGAACTTCATCTTCTTACATTTAAAGCCATGATCTTGTAGTAAGCTTAAACAATCTTCGATTTTTCTTGATAGTTCGAGGACGACGAATTTGGTGTGGTTAAGAGTTTCTTTCAAACCTTTTAGAACCTCGTATTCTGCCCCTTCGACGTCTATCTTTATAAGCTTGATTTGTGGCAGGTTCGCGCGGGCTAACACTTCATCTAATGGAATAGCTTCCACGTCGATCTCTTGATTTCCGCCATGAAAGGAAGAAGCTGACCCAAATTCACTCATACTAATTTTTAATTTTACCTTGGTACGAGTATCCCATCCAGCCTTATCTATTACTATTATATTTTTTAATCTATTAAGTTTTATATTAAACTTCAAAACCTTTGCTGTTTGAGGCACTGGCTCTACAGCGAAAACTATACCATTAACGCCGACGAGCTTCGATGCAAGAACCGTGTAGTAACCCACATTTGCGCCCACATCAACAAAGAAGTCCCCTTGTTTTAAGCTATTGAATATGAAGTTATGCACGTCCCCCTCACGATTAGGCAATACGCTGTAGAGGTCATCTGTGCCTCCTCTCGCGTAGATAAAGACCCCGTACGGCTTGATTAAGTAAATTCCCGAAAGTAGCGTCTTCGGGTTGTAGACCCTTCCAGATACGAAGTGGAAAAGGATGTCGATAAGTGCGGAAAGGAAGATATCAAGTTCAGCTATGAATGATATACCTTGGAAAGACGAAATGAATTTCCGCCATAAGAGAGCTCTTGATGTAAGCCTTGAAATAGGCCTAATTACCATACGTAAAATATCTCTCTTATTCATGCTTATTGCACACACACTCACAAATGATTAAGAACGATTAGTTATGAGTCTTTCATAGAGAGATTTGATTTTGTCGATTCTCTTATTAAGATCAGATTTATCTTCAACCATTTTTCATCTATCGATACGCTTTGCTTCCTTTGGATTTTTTATTATCCAAGTTATTTTCGATCTGCACGAGTCTCTTCGTGGCTTTTATAATGTGGACAACATGAACATTTGGTCCTCTATTTCCCAATCCCTTCAGAACTAGGCCATTTAAGTTGATAAGCACTTGGAATGGTTTTCCAATCAGATTTGATGGAATAAAGAGGGAAACAAATTGGAAGAAGGAAGGAAATGACCCCATTGAATTTGACCAAATTACGTTAAAACCTGATTCCTTGAATATTTTATATAAACCCTGAAGAGTCCATCTCCAATAATCTGTTCTTTCATGACCTTCGATCCAAAATCCGTGTGTGGAGAGTATCAACACTCCATCGCCGGTCATAACTCTATTTAGCTCTTCTAATACCTTTATGGGATTCTCCACGTGTTCCAGCATTTGAGTACATATTACTGTATCAAAGATTTTACTCCTAAAAGGCATATACTCGCCTACGCCATTAACATCAGCGGAAACAGATCTCTTATCAATGCCAACATAGTAAATTGCATTTGGAAAATACAGCCTATAGGGCTTTTCTCCGCAACCAACGTCAAGAATACGGTTCGAAGGTACGCCTTCCGCACATTTCACAAAGTTTTCCGAAAGAAATCTCTTTACTAAATAGCGACTGTCTGTTATCATCTTCATCACGGAGGTAATACTCGTTTGTAGAGAGCCAAGATTCGATCAACCCTGTCTTTCATGTCAAACTTCTTCTCGACAGATTTTCTTCCATTAATACCCATGCGCCTCGCTTCATCTGGATTCCCAATCAGCCGAAGTATTTTTTCTGCTATCTCTTTATGATTTCTCGGTTGCACTAAGAATCCGTTGTAACCGTCAATTATTTGATCAGGAATTCCGCCTACGTTTGTGCCTATTACAGGCTTACCGCAAGCTAGGGCTTCAGACACAACAAGACCAAAGGCTTCTTGAAGTGAGGGAACCGCCACGATATTGCTCATAACATAGTAGTACGGAACTTCGCTTTGAGGTATCTTTCCTGTAAAGATTATTTTCTCTTTGACACCAAGTTTGACTGCTAATTGCTCATGGTAGCGTCTTAGCGAACCATCTCCCCCAATAACAAAAACCACATCCTTTCTTTCCTTTGCTACCACTGGAGCTGCTCTTATCAGGTATTCCAAACCGTATTTTGGCTCATGAAACCTTAATGTGAACACTACAATACTTCCTTTGATTCCCAGTCTTTTTCTAATTTCGGAACCATCCAGACTTGGATTGAACCTCTGAACATCGATAGCGTTCGGTATAAAGTGTACTTTGCAACCGTCATTCACGATTTTGCTAGCCTCATTAAAGGTTGCTTTGCTCGCAGTCACTACAGCGTCAGCAACGTTTAAAACTCTACGTATAATGACATCGACTCTTTTGTTAAGCCTCGCCCCATACCCAACAGAAGGTTCAATGAGTATGTCATACCCGTGCAAGGTTACAATTAGTGGTTTGCCAGTTCTCCTTTTAGCTAATAATCCAACTAAACCTTCTGGGTAGGCGAAGTGGGCGTGAATTAAGTCCGCATCATTTTTTTCTATGACTTTCGTCACGTTTAAAGCGTATAGGTTTTCCCAATAAATGGATGTTGGGTTTCTCAAGAGCGAAATTGGAGGATATAGGGGCAGGTTTCTTAATGTTAATCCAAGGGCTTTAGGATCCAGTCTTCTTCTTATTCCGTGGAAATGAATTCTATAGGAGAGGAGTTCCCCCTCAACTTTTGACCTTACTATGTGCACTTCTATACCTCTCATGGCTAATCTGTAGGCTTCATCGAAGACGAAGGAGTAGGGGATATCTTCAGGGGTCTTGCCGACCGGACCTGATATTACTACTACAGAGGGGGACAATGTTACCAGTTATCTTGTTTGTTCAAAGAGTAGCTTTAGAGTATTGCGGTAAATATAGAATTTTCGGCTCTCTTTTAATCGTTTTAACCTTGGTCTTATAAACAGAAGGGTTGAGATGCACGCGATAATTCATTAAAAAACTTATTCTAGCTCTCATTTGCTCACTAGTCTGAGTTTTGTATACTTCATTAACCAATCTTATTTTTTATTCATTGATGATAAAAAGTTCAGTATAAGCTGAAATGTTATCAAGCCAAAAGACGTAAGTTGTGGTAGGTTCCAAACTATTAATGTAAATTTGCGTGAAATCTATTGAGTGAAGATTTGGCGTCCCAAGGACATTCCATATATTAGTTAACGGTATGGTTACCTGTGTCCAAGCTTGTGTCTGGACCTTGTCTGCATAAAGCGTAATACAGTTGATCGGATCTGTAGCCAACTTAACAAATAATGTGCCTGAGTGACTGAACGGTGCCTTGATCCAAAACTGTATGAAGCTTGCGTTGCTCAAGTCCTATGACCCAGGAGGGTTAAAGGTTACCGCCGCGTGGGTATTAAGGTCTTTTTGCTCTTTTACAGTAAAAGCAATTTTGATTGAGGAGTTACCCTCAACCCTATCTAGATCGTCAGTAGTGATTGTTCCATTCCCATATAAGGCAAAGATAGACCAGTAGAGGTCAGAATCGCAGTCGCTAATTAACGTTTCACGTCTAACAAGATTGCCATATAATATGTTCGTGACATTGTATATTATCGTCTTGTAGCCTTGTTCATTAGCTGAACTGAATGCTATCTGAGACCCATAAATAGAACTGGGAGAAGAATATAGTGTCCTCATCTCAGGAAATTCTGAATAGAATCTATGATCAACTATGAGATATTTTACCTTGAACTCCTTAATGAGCGAGGTTAGTCGTGTGATGTTCACGGAGCCAAATATTCCAGAGCTAAGGAAAACCGTTCTACGGTCCGTGAACCACACCCAGTAATTGCCTTGCCTAGCCATCAGTATATCATCCGGTTGTGTGTTGTCTTTAATCCAGTGAATCGCTGAATCCCAGCCTAAATTTTGTGGATAGTTCCAACCTTTCATGACTTTCTTATGCTTATCATATATTGGATACGTAAAGTTAAGGAATGATGCCAAGAGCAGGACGATGACGAAAGTCATGACGAGGCTCTTTGCGTTAATAATATGAGCTATTTTACCTATTTTTACTTTGAGATTAATATGCAATTTATTTGCCATATTGGGATTTGTCAGTGCATTCGAATAAATCATCTCAATCGTTGAGGCGGCTAGAACAAAATAGAACAATGAAGAGCAGACTATGAACCGTGGCTGGAACGCGTCAATCGGGACGAATAGACCCCACCAAACGGCTTGAAGCAGTGGAAAGGAGAAAACTAATAATGCCTCTTTCAGTTTATCAACTCTGACGAGCGACAGAAGCGCTAGAAACACTACTACGACGCCTAGATAGCCGTAGACTCCGTCCCAATACATGCTCCAGTACTTATTTACTTCTTCTAAGCTAAGAACTCTGGAAAGCACGCCCACATCCCTAGCGATGTTTGAAGTTACAAGTTCCATCCCAGGTTGAAGTGATGACACATATTGTTGTAATTGTGGAATAAAGCTCGCAACTATAACTTGACTGTAAAGCAAGGAATATAGCGCCAAAAAAAGCACAGTAAACGTGAATAGCGTATTTCTATTTTGACTTTTCTTAAGCCTCAAAATATAAATTACGATGGAAGCAACAGCGATCAGGGATGGGATGCTGATGCCTATTGTTACACATGTTAGGTTTAGCAATACTCGCCAATCTACTATGAATGAGGCTAGAAGGAATAGCGAGAATAGTGTGTCTATAAAGTTAAACTCCTTATGCGTTGAGGCAATGTACATGAATAAGAACGGTAAGAAAGTTAGCATGACGAAGAAGTTGAATTCCCATGCGTACCAAGCTATGAACAGCGATAAACCGGCCATTAAAGCCATCCTTATCTTTCTTTTTGAGGAGGGAGCATAAACTAGAAGGTAAATGGTGAAGAGTATGAATAATGCACTTGGAACTTCTGGCCCACCAACTAACCCCACATGGGTCAACAGTTCAGGAGATATCGCTGTTATAAGAGCAGCTAATCTGGCCACATTTACGTTGAATAGCTTTTTAGTCAGCTCATACAGCAACATAATGACTAACATTCCTGTGAAGATGAGCATAATTTTAGCTGATAAAAGAGATACGTCGCCTAACATGAAGAATAAGGCTATCGCGAAATAGCCGAACATATGGGTATGCATACCTGAAGAATATACAACGTAGCTCCACGTATTTTTTGGAAGAAGCATGTTTGAGTAAAAAGCTCCGTGATTAACAACATTTCTCGCCATATCCAAATAGGCTGCACCGTCTGAATGCGGCGCAGGAGCCCACTGCTGCCAATAAAGGCTCATAACCAAATACAGGATAATAACTACGACAAGGACTGGATCTAGTTCAAGTTTATTTAGTATCTTATCAATCCTTAATATCAACCTGCGTTTATAGGAAAGAACCATAACAGAGATTACCTCAATAATTGTTAGAATATACATCAGAAGAGCAAAGTTTACTGGAGTGTAAAAAATGTGAAACATCCATATAGCATACACATTTAGTAACTGTAGCATGAAGCCCAAGATAAGCGAAGAACCAATGTTCACGTTCTCTTCATCTAAAGCAATAGTTGTAAAGATGAAGCCTGGCAAGAAGATTAATCCAAACAATCCAATCATAAGCCTTGCTACAAACCAGGATCCATCCAAAACCCACATTTGTGAATGTAGAATGATGCCTAGAACCGACGAAAAGACTATTAAAGTGTAATTTCGTTTCAATCTGTCCAAATCATCCACCTTTAAGATGGTAGTTCCCTAAGGATTTGATCAAAGAATCTGTAATCGCGTCGTAGTCGAAATCTTTAGCAATCAAAGGGCCCCTTCTACTGAGCTTTTCCCTTAGTTTTCGGTCAGATAAAAGCATGATTATTTTTTTTGCAACGTCGTTTGGCTCAGGTTCTACATAGAGTAGGTTTTCACCGTGTTTATATTCGCCCTTTAATACTTTGTGTTTTGTTATGATGACAGGGACCCCTAATGCGAATGCCTCAATCACCTTTATGGGTATAGTAAGCTCTGTGGAAAGGGTACGGCTTCTTGGAATAACAAGCATATCTAACGTACTCATGAGTTCAAGGGCCTTCGCATGCGACATAGGTCCAAAAAAAATCGTCCTTATACCCAATTTTTTAACCCTTTCTTTTAAACTTTTTATAGCTATGGATTCACCGCTTCCGATGTTAATGTAAAGAACAGCGTTTGGAAATGTCTTTTGAACTATATGCATAGAGTCAACAAGTATGTCAAGACCATTCCACCATGCCGCTGAACCTATATATCCAATTCTGTATGTATCTGCCTCCCTTTTTTCAAGATAATTATGCCTCTTTGGAAGTTCTACAAGATTTACTCCAGCTGGTACTGTTAGCAAAGATTTTCCACGGGGTAAACCGTATAACTTTTGGAGAACCGTCTTGTATAGATCGCTCTGAACTATCAACAAATCTGCCTTATTAACCACTACGTAATTTACCCTTTCTAACAAACCCAAGAAAAAATCTCTTATTACAATGTGTATATCTTTTGCTATCTCTTGGGTATAAAATCCAGGGAACTTGACACAAGTAATAGCATCTATTTTTCGGGGAGAAAAAAAGGCTATGGCAATGCGTGGGTCCCGAAGATATACGGTGTCAACTAAGCCTAGTTTCTTCAACGATACTGCCATTAACATTAATGCCAGACTGTTAATATACATGAATAAGATGTTTAATATGGCGAACAAGCTATTAACTGGAGGGAGAGACAAATTAGGAAAAACTATTAACTTACAATTCAATTGGTTTTTCAAATCTTTTACTTCTTTTAGGCGTATTAAATACTTATTTGCACCCAGAAACGTAATCACGTACATATGTTCTACCTTTTTACTTAAAGCCTTAGCCAATTCTAGTTCATTTACAACGTCGCCTCTAGACCCAAACAATGAAGGGACAATAAACAACAACTTTAAATATTTTGGATTAAGTGTTTTTTCCAATTTCACCACTCGTTAAAAACACTGTTACGAGCGTACAGTCCGTAGTAGCTTCCTATTCGGCAGGAAAAAGGCTTGGATATGATACAACAAAAGGCAGTTTTTATCATTCATACTAAGTCCTCTTTTGTCAAAACGATTTTGGCAAACAAAATTCTTTGGAAAAATCAACTTATCTTAGATGTACGCGCTCTTATATGCAAATAAGATGCATGGAAAAGCTCGTTGTTTCAATCCAATAGAAAACGTTCGATAGTGTCTCCCTTTAAAATCGTTTACTTCCCAACATGATCTAAAAACCATATGTGTCGTATCTATCGGAGAACAAGAACATGGCACTTTTACTATACTTCCTTTCGCAACTTCCTCTGATGCATAAACGACTTGTTCCCCTTTATCTTTCGAAAGGTATTCCAGCAAGCCGGATAAAAAAGCAATATCGAAGCTCCTCTCCCTAAATGGTAATCTCTCTGGAGCAGCAACAACATAATCGTCATGAACACCTAATTTTTTACTGATAACTAAATATCTATTATTATTCGAAATTCCTACACTAAACTTCTTTTTGGCTAAATACTTCTTTAACGCATGTTGCTCCAAGGGTATACAACCTACATCTAAGACTATTTTTTGATTCATTGAAATCTTCCATAGTCTCAAAATGATCAAAGATGATGCGAAGAAAAAATTGGAATACAGTGAAGCAATCCTTTTTCTTAATGCGTCTCTTTTCCTTCCTAAATTGCCCGTTGTCTTGTATATCACTTTGTGTAATCCTAAGTATTTTTTACGGAGCATTGCATCTTGGCTTTCGATGCTTGACGCATTTAACGTTCCAATCGTCAAAGAATTATGTTCAACCATAAGCGGAAGGACGTATACCTTCAAGCCAAGGTTCTGCACTGAAAGACAATAGTCTGCCCCGTACAAGTGAAAATTAAAACGTTCATCAAACTTGACTTTTTCAAAAACCCCCCGTGGAATTATGATGAGTTGTTCATCCAAAGTTTGAACTGGAAATGGCTCACCCAAGGGTCTGCCCCAATACCGCCCTCGATCTAAGATAAAGCCTACAGGCTTTCCGTTTGAATCAACCCCTGCTACACCAGCAGCTCCAACATTAGGTAATTTATACAGAAAATTTAACGCTTTATCCAACCAATCGATACCGCAGAGGTATACGTCTTGATGTATAAACATTATATAATCCCCTGTAGCCCTCCGTCCTCCATCATTTAAAGCAGAAGGAATTGAGAGAAATTTCCTTCTAGTATTATCAACTGCCATAAGCTCAAAATCTATATTCTGCTGTTGCCTTAAACTTTTCAACAAATTTTCTTCTAAAATCTCTTGATCATTAAAACAAACAACTATTGAGACTTTGATGCGCCGCCGTTCATTTTTCATCATGTTATTGTATTAATCCACTTGTAGACTTTTTTCGATCAGATTTTTAATTTTCAAAGAAATGTTGTCCAAAGAATAATATTTTTCTATAAATTTTCGGGCGTTCGTTCCCATCTCCCTTCTTAAACTCGTATCATCGATAAGCATACTAAGAAATTCCACCCATTCCTCCGTGCTACTGGCAAGAAAACCATTATAACTATTTTTGATAATATATCTGTGCTCACCTACATTACTTGCAACTACTGGGAGTCCAAGGGACATATATTCAAGTAATTTCATTGCGCATTTACCTTTATTCCAAATATTATTTTCTAATGGTGAAACAGCTATGTCCACTTCTTTTAATAATGAAGGAACTTCCTCATATGGTACCCATTTATCAGGACCAAAATCTATTTTAACATTAGGAAATTGCTTTTTGAAAAGTTCTTGATAAAATTTATTTCCTTTTGTTCCAAGTAGCTTAAAAGTTATATCATAATGTTTTCCCAATTTTCTTAATATAGGCATTAATAATTTTAAATTAGCTTTATGACCATGGACATAACCATGCCACCCTATGACAACATTATCGTTCTTTGTTGACATATTTATAGGTTTAAAAATGTCAGTATTTACAGCAGAGGGTATTAAATAAGTACTATTGTTAAGTTTTGATGCATAATCATATAAGAAATGACTGCCAGCAAATACCATATCAGATCCGTAAACAAGAGTTTCAAATAAAACTGGAAATGTGCGAAATATCGAATCGTCAAAATCGAATACTATTTTCTTATTACATAGTTTGGATAACATAAAAAGTGGTAAATACGTTGGCTCAATAATAGTATATTTATTAGCTTGAATTTTATGGAAAAATACAATGTCTGCTTTTTTGATAGCTTTTACATTAGCATCAAGTGATTGTACGTCAATAAAGTTAATATCATATTCAAATCCGAAGTTCCTAAGTTTCTTAGCGATATTGATTACACGTATCACAGTAGATTGCGCAACGTGTTGTGCAGAAGGCATAATACCTTTATAAGCCAAAAAAATTATCTTGGTCATCAAGTGATATTAATTATTAAACTCGCCCGTGCGCGCTCGAGATTAAGTTTTTTATCCAATTTTTATCGGACGCGCATGCATACAAATTAGCTATTTATTAATCCCTTCTCAGCCAACTCATTTGCATGTCTATAGCGAGATATGTTTCCTATGTCTATCCACTCTGTTTCAAAGGTTTTAGTATATATCTTTCTTCCTTCCTTTAAGACACGAGGAAAAACGTCTCTAGCAAAGTCGTCCCCCAGATTCACATAGTCTAAGATCTCCTTTCTGAGTATCGCTATTCCCACCCAGAACGATATACTAATGGAAGGCTTTTCCTCGATTGACTGTACTTCAGATCCCTTCAGCTTTATCAGTCCCACAGGTAGAGGAAATTGATTTACTAGAGCTAAGGTTGCCAGCCCATCCTTCTCTGAATTATGAAATTCTACAAGTTTTTTCAGGTTTATATCTGTGAGTTCATCTGCGTAGTAGATAAGGAAATCATCGTCTATGAGGTCTCTGCAGTTAAATATCTCGCCTGCCGTGCCAAGGGGTTTTGAGCTTATAGAAAAAGATATGTCCAAATCTCTGAGTTCGTGTTTAAACATTGATAAATGAGAATTGTTCACGCGGACGACGATGTCCTCAAAACCCTGTTTGATCAACCGATTTAAGATGTACCTGATACAAGGTTTTCCGCCTACGGGAAGCAGGGGCTTAGGTATTAAGCTTGTATAAGGTTGTAGCCTGTTTCCCATTCCGGCAGCTAAGACGAAGGCCTTCATGTTTTCATCCTCTCGTTTAGGTTTTTGATTGCCTTAAGCAGTTCAGGGGTGTAGCCGTTTTCCTCGGAGAACTCTATGAGGTGATCGAGATCCTTGGGAAGACAGGCTCCTCCGAAGGCCCTTCCATGCATGGAGGCTCCGTATTCGCTTATCCGCTTGTCCATGCTTGAAACTTTGCCAACTAAGTGACTATTGACCCCGATTTTCTCGCAGATTTTGTGGATCTCATTCCAGAAACTTATGTACGCCGAAAGGGTGGCATTGGACGCTAGCTTAATCATCTCACTTGTTGTAGGATCAACCCTAACTATGGGGGCCCTAAGAGGTTTGTATAGCTTCTCAAGAATGTCTCCGTGGTTCTCACAGCACTCTCCTATGACAATCCTGTCAGGGTTGAGAAAGTCCCAAGATGCCGTAGCGGCCTTCAAGAACTCCGGGTTATGGCTAATATGTCTCCCATACTTTTTCATTAGTCTTACCGTAGATCCGGGTAGCACGCTGCTCCTAATTACGATCAAACCATCAACCATAGCTAATGGGTCTAAGACTTTTTCTACAGCACCCTCAGGAGTACAGATGAAATGGATGTCGGCCTGAGAGACAGGCTTCTCGGAAACCTCAAAACCTTCCCTATGAAGCTCTAGGATCTTTTCTTTGTCAGTATCGTAGAAGACAACGCTATTTCCGAATCGTGAAAATCCTTCACCTGTGGCTCTACCAACCATTCCTGCACCAATTATCTGAATCTTCAACTCCTAGTCACATCTCATACCTTAACTTTTGAGACCCAATCTACGTACTTTTTTAATCCATCTTCGATTGTTACCTTTGGTTTGTAACCCAAGAGCCTTTTGCTTTTCTCTATACTAGCCATTGTGTTTTTTACATCTCCTTTTTGATCTCCAATATGTTTTATCTTTGCCTTTCTTCCAATAATTTCTTCTAAAAGATCGATGAGATGATTTACTGAAATTCTTGAGCCACCGCCAATATTGAAGACCTCACCCTCTAGATGGCTTTCAGCAGCTAGGATGTTGGCGTTTACAACATCAGAAACATAGGTGAAGTCTCTTGTTTGATTTCCATCACCATAAATTATAATCTCCTTTCCTTTTCTTATGGCATTAACGAATTTGTTAATCGCCATATCAGGGCGCTGTCTAGGCCCATAGACCGTGAAGTATCTCAGAGAAATTGTTGGTAAGTTATAATTTTTCCAATAGAGATAGCACAGGTTCTCAGCGGCAAGTTTTGTCACACCATATGGAGAGACTGGCTTGGGCAGAATGTCTTCATGAATTGGAAGTCTGTTCACATCACCATATACTGAAGAGGAAGATGCAAAAACGATTTTCTTGGCTTTAGAATCTAAACAATCTTCTAGTAATTTTTGTGTAACTAGAACATTATCCTTTAAATAGATCTGGAAATCTTTACCCCATGAAGCCCTAACACCCGCCTGTGCCGCTTCATGAAAAACATAATCTAAATTCAACTCCTTAAGGTCTAAATTGAGCAGATTTTCTTCAATGAACTTGAACCTTTGGTTGGTTTTAAGATTAGCCAAATTATCCTCCTTTACTTCACGTGGATAATAGTCACTGAAACGGTCAACTCCTATAACAGAAAATTCTCGATGTAGAAGTTCTTCTGCTAAATGTGAACCTATGAATCCTGCCACACCAGTTACCAATGCAGTCTCATTATGTTTCAAGAAGATTCACCTATCCTAAGCGCACATACATTCCTTATATAATTCAACAGTTTTTTCAACAGTCTCTTGCCAATTGTAATTCTTTTTTACCTTCTTTCTACCGTTAACGCCAAATTTATTTCTTAAATCTTCATCAGAAAGCAGTCTATCAATAGCTTCTACCAAAGCTACAGGATTTTTCTCAGGAACTAAAAATCCACAATCAGAAATCAGGTTTCTTATCTGAGGCAAATCAGTGCTCACCACAGGAACCTCACACGACATCGCTTCTAAAATAGTCCTTGGGAATCCTTCAGAAAGACTGGGTAAAACAAAGACTTTAGATTTTCTATAAATTGTAGGCATTTTATCATTTGGTACGAAGCTTATAGTTGATATTTTTTCCCTTACTCCTAGCTTTTTTGCTTTTTCTAAGATATCTCCTTTTTTCGGCCCATCTCCAATTAAGAGCAACTTTAAATCATAATATTTTTTTGAAAGTATGCTAAACGCCTCAATTAAGTATTCGACTCCTTTTCCTGGTATGAATCGCCCAACCCATAAAATCAGATTCTCCTTCTCTTTATTAGGAGAGAATAGATGCGTGTCAATGCCATTATGAATAACTCGGATAATGGGGTTTACTCCAAGATTAGTTAACTCTTTTTTTTCATCTTCTGTATAACATATTATTCTATCTGCCTTGTTAAATGTCCATTTCCCCAATGTCACATTATAAAGTTTACTTAACCATGAAGGGGAAGTTTGAGAAACCAAACCATGGTTTGTTATGACTAAAGGGGGTGAACCTAACATGCTAACTAGCGCGCTTATATTAGTTGTAAAAAATAAATGAGAATGAGCATGAATAACATCATAATCCTCCTTTTCATTAAGGATATCCCTAAACATATTCAGCGTTATTGAATTACCAAAAACTTTCACAATCGGCCTAAATCTTCTTATTTCATACCCATCCCTCTTCTCTCTTTCTAGTTCACCATTCACTTTTGATGTAAATACGGTAACATCATGCCTCATTATAGCCTGTGCTTTAGACATTTCATGGACATGAATCGGAATTCCTCCGACCATAGATGGATAAAGATCAGCGGCAATTCTTAAAATCTTCATTATTAGTGCCGTCCAATTTTTAAAGTGTAAGAATCAATATCGACATATCTAGCCCACTTGAGAAATTAATTCCAAATGTACTACGCCTCAGGGAGATTCCAGCTGCTCGAAGAAGATATTACCCACGTTGTAGTGCTGCCCACTATTGAGAATGAAGTAATCTAAACCCCTTTTCTCAGACTCCCTGATAATATGGGACATCTTGATTATCTCAGGACGAGTTCCCAGAATGATTGCAATGTTCATATTTATTACTTATTATGATTGAACTGGATAAGATATGTAATCTCCCCTCGATCCTTTAACAATGTAGCTTTTTCCTTGTAACCCCTTCCCCACTTAATTTCTTGTTTTTCTATTATTGTGCCATTAATGGATTTTATCATCTTTTCTAATTCCTCTCTAGTGTAAAATGAAACAATCAATCCCATAGGCGCTTTTTTTAAAGGTGGGGATAGGTTATATTTATCAAAAAAACTCAAAAAATAAAATAAAATATACGAAGTTAGAGTTGAAAATCCATAAGATTCATAAAATAACTCCGTTAAAAGTAAAAATCCATTAGTCTTAAGAATATCACGCATTTGACAAAGAGCCATTCTAGACAGATCCTTGGATTGAGCTTTAGTCCTCCCTATAACATGATGAAGCAACGATTCGGTATATATAAAATCAAAAACTCTTTTTTTAAAAGGCAACTTTAAAACGTCAGAAAGAAGAAGAGAGGCATCATTACTTTTTTGCAGACGAGAATAAGACTTTTTAATCATTTCATCGCTAATATCCACACCAAATATTTTACCTACACCCAGTTTCATCTCAACTGTTTTCAAGAAGAGACCAGAGCCACAGCCTACATCAAGGAAGTAATCAATTTTGTCAGTATATTGATGTATTATCTTTATTCTATCGTCATAATAATCTATTTCTACCTCTTCACGTGTATATGTTCCTTTCACGCTTTCTTTGTTAAAATATCTTTTTACTTTCGGCAACATGGACTTAATCTGATCAATTATTAAACTTGATAACTTCAATAGGTGTTATCAATACTTTCGGGACCTTCAACCAGATACCGACTCGATTCCCCGACAATTAAAGACGACTTTCCCACCATCCATGTATGGTCTTCAGGGAACGACGCATTAAATGTACGCATGTTACCTATCCCCGGGCTTGGTCAGCACAAGCCTCACTAGGTTAGCGCACGCATCCATCAGAACTCTCTCCAGGCCTACTAGTATCTTCCTGGTTTGCTCAGTGTTGATCCCCTAAACCTACCCCAAGGTTACATCTGGACTTGGGGAATTCAAGCCCATCGAAGAACACCCTATCCATCTCATAGGAATAGTGCTGCCCCGTGTGGAGGATGAAGTAATCTAGGCCCCTCCTCTCAGACTCCCTGATAATAGGGGACATCTTGATTATCTCGGGACGAGTCCCAATTACTAATGCAATCTTCATGAAGAAACGTTCGCATTAACTAGTCTGCTTGATCTCAATCTCGACATCGCATAGAGAATAAACGAAGTGATGATCAAAAGGACGCCGAGAACCAGCGCTCCAAACGTTATCAACGCTAATGGTAAACTGAAGTAACGCGTCGTATTGAAGTACCAAAGGAAATAGCCGCCAGTAAAGACGCCTACCATCGTCAATAAAAACCCGGGAACACCTAGAAGCAGCAGAGGTCTATCCTCAACGACCAACCTCAGAACGGTCCCCAGCAGCTCGGCACCATGAGAGACGGGATTCTTCTTAGATGTATTCCCCAAGCCACCATACCTTATCACAACAGGCACCTCCACAACCCTCAAACCACTCTTCTGCGCCAACGCCAGCTGCTCCGTCTCCACGCCGTAACCCTCAGCCTCGCCCCCCAAAACCACCTCTAAAGCCTTCGCGGAGAAAGCCCTGAAACCGCTCTGAGTGTCGCTCACACCCGAGTCACCGCTCCCACCGCTCAACGCGTTGATCAACCTCAACCCAACCTTCCGATAGAAGGGTGCATCCACCCTAGAACCCCCAACATACCTCGACCCCACAACCATATCCGCCGCCCCACCCACAATCGGCTCAACAAGCCGGGGAATCTCACTGGGATCGTGCTGGCCATCGGCGTCGAGAACGACAACCACATCCGGCTTCAGATCTCTAACATAGCGAAAAGAACTATTCAAAGCGGCACCCTTACCCCTTTTCCGCTCATGCCTTATCACCACGGCTCCAAGCCCCTTAGCTATCGCCCCCGTCAGATCCACGGACCCATCGTCGCAGACGACGACCCTGTCCACGTACTTCCTGACCTGAACCACCACCCCAGCGATGCTCCTCTCCTCGTTGAAGGCCGGGATACAGGCAACCACGAAGGGCTTTGATGCATCCATTACGCTAAAGCTCCCCGACGTTCTCCGAAGACCTTGAACAATAGGGGTAGGACCAGCACCATGGAGATGATCAGCCCTTCTCCAGTGAACAGCGGGGCGTCCAGGCTCCGGAACGCGATGAACCTGGTGGGCTCCATGGCCAACCTCAAAGCCGGGGTCAGGGTCGGAGAGCTGGATATCCGGGCTCTAAGTTCAGCCTGAATCCACATCGAGTTCCCGTAGAGCGGCCATAGGACCGGCGTGTATCCGTCGAAGACATCCAGGGCTACATGTGAAGCCACGGTCAGGAGACCCAGCCAACCGACACGGAGGGCTTCCAGCCTATAAGCCAGAACCAGAATAGGTAAGCCAACCACGGAGATCACCACGAGGGAGTGGGACATGGATCTGTGCACGTGGAAGAATACGTCAAAGTCCGGCAACACGGCCAACAGGGCTACGGGGAGCGCCTTCCTCCATTCCAACCCTGAGAGCGTCAGGGCGGTGAAAGGCACGACCAGATGGATCAGGGGCTCCATCACCGGCTCAGTTTCTTCTATGCTTCTTCAAGCTGCTTCAGTTTTTTCCTCTGTCGAGGATTCCGCCATCAGGTCTTCCAGCGGCTCTGGAGGCGGCGTTGTAGCAAGCGTGTAACCTATCCAAGCCATGATCGCTAATACCGCTGCCACCGCCAGGAAGGCCGAAACCTGTACCACCAGCAGGATCCATGGAGACAGGAATACGAGGTAGAAGTAGCAGGCGACGCCGACCAAGCTACCAATGAGGATTATGTAGCCCAATACCCTGTCGTTCAATCTAGAACCCCCACCCCGAAGGCTTGTTGAAATCTAGAAAAGTGAGGTACCCGAAGAACCCTAGATCCATGGCCCAGCCACGGGCCTCCCCGTACCCCCACTCCACGGCTTGTTCAGCCATCTTACCCGCCATATCCACCCCGTAGGTCTCCATTCTCTTGACGAAGGGGCTCTTCAACGCTTCCTTCAGTTTTGCAATGATCTTCACTAACTCAACACCAAGTACTCTGCTCTCGACGCGATCAACTATCTGCGATGTAAGACTCAGTATCCCACGTTCAACCCTATCCAAAGCACTATACCAAACCTTCCTGCGAAGCGCCTTACGCCGAACACCTTCAAGAAAATCTCGAGTAAACATGGTAATCCCTGTACGATCGTGGATAACATATCTACTTCAGGGTTTATAATTAAATCTATCTTCGTAAACATAGGTAATAATAAATTTAGTAAATATAGTCTAAAATAATAACAACAAACAAAAGCAGAGGTATCGGAGTCTACCAAAAATATATAGAATCAAACCAAGTTATTAAGAGACATAAACAGATAAAACAAAGAATTAAAAAAAACGAGGAAATACACCGATAAACTACAACGCCTATTCAGTAACGCCAAAGCAACAGACGAGAATAAACCCAAGGGAATATTGTATAAGAGACGAGATTTCGTGGTTTCATCGGATAAGAAAAACACCAGCGATGAAAGAAATAACAAAGACAACAAATAATATTCAGACTCGCCGTCAGCCCTCATTATGAGCACGCCTATGAAGGCTAAAATAAAGAGCAGACAGTGAGACATATAGCCCCCATAAAGATAGTGAAAGCTAAAAAGACTGGAAGCCCAGAAACCAGCCAACTCGGTCAAGTGTTTAAAGGCTGTCGAAGTGGCACCAGCCCCGCCTAACCCACCGAAAACAAGAACCTTGACCATCTCAGCCAAGAAGACAACCACTATGTAATAGGTTAAACCAAGAATCTTATCCATGAAGCCCACAGGCTTCCTCCACCAGAGAAGAAACACCAAAGGAACCAAGGATAAGATGTACTGATCCATGGTCCAGGGATGAGTGAAAACCAGCAACGCCCCCAACACAGAGGAAACCCAAAACAGAGACACGTCTCTCCTCTTCAAATACCTGAACAAGAAGCCCAGGGAACCAAACGCGAGAACCAGCCCGAGACTATTACTGAGAAAATAAGCGTACATACCCACCGTCATGTTGAGACCAGTTGAGGTTAAGAACCCGCCCCAGGCAACAACGTCACCGTTCCCGAACACCTCCCACGCGAAAAAACACATAGAAGCCACCAACAAGGGGTTAAAAACCACGGGCAGAAACCGCACAGCGGCCTCAACGCTCAAACCCGTCACCCACTTAAAACAGAAATAAAAAACATAGAAGAAAATCTTGGAGCCACCCGCGACCTCAAAAATGGAGCTCTCCCCCCCAACGATACTATTCACATCTCTGACATAATGAGGTATATCCACTCCAACACCGACACCATCAGGATTAACAGAAGGAAAATACGGGTAAATGGCAGCCACCACAGAGAGATACAACGAGAACACGATCATCAACACGTTGAAACGAGTAAACCCAGACCTCCCGACACATAACTCGGGCAACCTGAACCCCGTCCCTATCAAAGGCTTCAGCACCCAGAAATAGAGGAAAGGCAGCACAAGCAACGGGCTAAGATGAGCCAAAACGTAGTGAACCCTCAACTGGAGAAGGGCGAACCCCTCGAGAAAGCTGCCGCCCCAGACAGGCACCAGCACAGCGTAGTGAAGAACAGCCAACCCGTTAGCCAGCGACACAATCCACAGAAAGGACTCCAGCACCCCCCGGTAATCGCCAAGACCATGAACACCGACAAGAAGTGCAGCCCACGAAGCAACGAGAACCCCCAACTCAAGGTCAAACAGACCAACCCCCAGAAAACAGAGAACCAGGAGCCTCCGGTGATCCCGTTTAACCACGTAATAACTCGTCCAAGCCGCCAGCAAAACCATCAATGGCCAGGACAAGTCAAAGCCCGCGGAGAACGTCATAGTATGTGAAGCCCTGTGAATATTGGGATGGTAGACGACCCCCAGCGTCTCCAGCCCCAACAGCGACCCCAGAACGAACTGCAGCGCAAGCACATACCCGAACACCCTATCCAAGACATCCCCAGAAGACAAACCAAACAAGAAACAGCCAGAAACCTATATTAAACTAAGGAGATCAACTCCTCTCCCTGACCACGCTGATCATCACCCATATGATGAGGCTCGTAGTCACCAAAGACAAACCAACCAACGTCGCCGTCAAAGAAACAACCGCCAAGTTAGTGCTGAAGACACGGCTCACCGTATAGTTCCTTGTAGTCATCGCCCACATGAAAACCGAGAAAACCAGCGCAGTAACCCTGGAACCCCGAAGGCGAGAAGCGGATGCCTTATCGAGAGATGCTTAACAGTGGACAGCACCACACCCAAGCCGTGGGCCACCGGGTTATGCGTCGAGGAACCCTCGTGATACCCCACGCTGATGGGAACCTCCCCCATCCGCAGCCCCGCCTCCCCCGCCTTCAACAGTATCTCGGTGCTAGCCCCCATCCCGTCCTCCGTGATGTTTAACGACTCCAGCGCCCTCCTGCTGTACGCCCTGAACCCCGACTGGCTGTCCGTGATCCCGCTGCCGTTAACCGTCAAAGCGTTGATGACCTCAATGCCCGCCCTCCTCCACCCCGGGACCCCCGACTCCCCCTCCAGGAACTTGGACCCTATCACGATGTCCAGCTCGTTCTCCCTCAACATGTCCACGAGCCGTGTGAGCTCGGCTGGGTCATGCTGGTCGTCGGAGTCGATGGTAACGGCCACGTCGGCGTCGTGCTCCAGCGCCGCCCTGAACAACGACCTTAACGCGGCGCCGTACCCCATGTTACGCTCGTGCCTGACCACCGTGGCTCCCATGGCCTCCGCTATGTCCCCCGTCAGATCCACCGACCCGTCGTCACACACGATCACACGGTCAACATATTCCCTGAGCCGGACCAGCACCGAGGCAACATAGTGCTCCTCGTTAAAAGCAGGCACAAGAGCCACCACCAACCCAGACATACGTACCCTACACATAGCTTACAACATATTTGAAACATACCGATCAAACCACCACTAACAGTACAAGTAACAATCTAACTAGTCGAATATCAGGTAAAAATACCATCTCAATCAACTGCGAATCATTGGAAAAGAAAAATGCTACCGTTGCTCCTGATACTTTTCAGAGCCGGGATGCCGGTCATCACGGCATATCACAGGACGGACAACCCACAAGACTTATTACATTTCTTGTAGCAATACTTACCGCTACGGTAAGGAACGTTACATGAAATATGAGCTGGGTCCGCTGGAGGCTGAGCTGATATTCACTCTAGAGAGGAAAGGCGTAACGGCGTTCACCGTCGACGACGCCAGAGACCTGCTGAAGGCCTCCGACGAGACGCTGTGGAGAGTCCTCCACAAGCTGACACGTAAGGGGAGGATCCAGCGCATCAAGCGAGGCTACTACGCCCTCGTCCCGGCGAGAGCCGGCTACCAGCCCAAGTGGAGGGAGCAGGCCTACACCTTCCTAGAAGAAATGCTAGAGGAATACTACGTGGGGTACTGGACGGCGATGAGCCACTGGAACATGACCGAACAGACCCCCCGGACAGTGTTTGTGGCCACCACCAACAGAAACAGAGGCTTCGTCTACGACGACACAGTGCCGATCCTTTTCGTCACGTTGAACCCCCGGAAGCTCTACGGGTGGGTCTACGCCGCAGCCGGCGGCCACAGATTCAGGGTATCTGACCCAGAGAAAACAGTTGTAGACTCGATGGACCTCCCCCAGCACTCGGGCGGGATCCCGGAGGCAGCGAAATCCCTCCACTTTAACCTAGACTGGGACAAGGTCATCGAATACACTGACAGGCTCGGAAACAGAACGGTCCACAAACGACTCGGGTACCTCATCCAGCTCCTAGACATCGACGCCCCCAGCCACATCCATAGGCACCTCAAGGCAGGGATCAGCAGCGGATACGGCTGGCTGGACCCCACAGCCCCCAAAGAAGAACATGAACGCGACGCCACATGGAAACTGAAGATCAACGTCCCCAAAAAAGCCCTGAGGAGCTGAGCACGTGATCGAAGACATCGAGCTCCGAGAAATATCTGTGGACACGGGCGTCCCCGTAGGCACCGTCGAGAAGGACCTGGCAATAACCTGCACCCTACTCGCCATCTCCAAGATCAGGCTCAGAGATCACCTAGCGTTCAAAGGCGGCACAGCCATAAAGAAGGTTTACTACCCCGACTCCAGGTTCTCGGAGGACCTCGACTTCACAGTCACAGACCTTGGGGCGGAGGAGGCGGCTTAGCTTCTGGAAGCCCTCAGCAACGCAGAGATCAACTCCATCACATTCGGAGAAGTCGTTGAAGACGGCTACACCCATGAAGGCGTCAGATACAGGCTCCCATTCACCGGCCCCCTCGACTACAGGAACAGCGTACGCATCGACCTATCCTTCAGGGACGACGTGATCCTCGGCAGCATAGACAGAACAGTATACTCAAGCTACAGCGAGGACCTATCATCCATGGTGAGCTGCCTAAGCTTCCTTGAGCTCATGGCCGAGAAGATACGGGCAGCCGTAACCAGAGAGAACCCCAGAGACTACTACGACATGTGGGCCCACCTGAATAAAATCGACGACAAAGACACCCTAAGAAGCCTAGCCCAGAGAAAATGCAACGCAACAGGATACCCGTACGACCCCTCAAACATCTTTGAGGACGCAACCTTGAGAAGAATAAACTCAGCCTGGAAGACGCAGCTCCAACACCTGATCCCCGACTACGTTGACTTTGCAACGATACTCCCACAACTAAAAGAGGAAGCCAGATTCATGTTTATTGAAGACTCGGCTTAATAAGCTGATTAACAAATCCAAATCAACCCACCACACACCGCAACCAAACAAAAACCATACAACATGTTTGAAACATATCGATCAAACCACCACCAACAGTCAGACAACTAATAACCAAGACACCGACAATCTCACCACAGCACACACAGGCACAGACGATAAAACCCGCCCCACCGGCACCCGCGACCCAAAGCAAACAACCATTCCTAAACAGGATGTCAAAGACAGACTGCGACCCGAAGCACCGCGAACAGAGGAACATATAAATACACTGATAAATACACAGAAAACGATGGAGACATGGGCCACAGAACCTTAACCATCTCGGACGAAGCCTACAGGATACTCTCAAGCCTGAAGAGGGAGAAGGAGAGCTTCACCGACGTCATAAAACGTGTCTTCGGCGAGCCCCGGAAGAGGCCCCTCGCAGCCTTCACAGGGGCCTGGCAGGGCAGCGACGACGAGCTCAACCGGATACTCGGGGACATCGGCGATCTCTGGAAGACCTACGACGCGGAGCTGAGACAAGGGGAATGGTCTGCCTAGACACGGACTTCATGGTCGCCCTCCTAAGAGGCGAAACCCAGGCCGCCGCGAAAGCCAGGGAGCTGGACACGAGAGGAACGAGGTTGGCGACGACCCCCGTCAACGCCTTCGAGCTCTTCCTGGGAGCCCACCGCTCAGAGAGGAGGAGGGACAACGTCACCCGGGTCCTCGAGCTCCTGAGCAGCCTAGAGACCCTCGAGTTCGACCTATGGGCGTCCGAGAAAGCCGGCTCCATCGCCGCCGACCTATGGTCACGGGGAGAAACCATAGGCGCAAGGGACTCCATGATAGCGGGCATAGCGATGAGGCACGGCGAGGCCATCCTCACCCGGAACACCAGGCACTTCTCAAGGATCCCCCAGCTCCGGCACGAACGGTGGTGAGCCAACGCCCCACAGGAACCCCCGGACATAACACAGCCTCACACACACGCTTCGCCGCCTACACCCGTCACCATCGACGCCTACGACGAGGCTGAGCTCGAGCTAGCCTTCATGCTGCTCAGCCTGCCATCAGCGGCACGCTTCATTCTCGACAGCCTCAAGAAACGCCCCCGGGAGACGCCCGCCGCGAAGCCGCCCGGAGACCATACGGGTGATCCTCCCCCGACTCTCCAGCCACCGCTGTTTCAAGCGCTGGAAACCAGCCCGGAGTAGCTGACCCGTCGTCGCACACGATCACCCCGTCCACCTGCCTCAACAGACGTATCGGCACCGAGGCAACGCTGTGCTCCCCGATCACAGGCTCTCCGGTGAAGTTAATAAGCCACGCCGAGAAAAGATCACCGACACGGATGACCGAGACCAGCGAACTCGTCGACAAAGTCTCCAAGTCCCTAGGGGTACCACCCGGGGAACTCGTAGCCGGCGGCGTCAAGATGTACCTAAGATCCAAGCTGAGGGCAGCCCAGGCCGAGATCCACGACATGGAGACCAAGTACAATGTAAAGAGCCCGCGCGAACTGGAGGAAAAGATAAAGGAGGGCTCAGCGGAGGAGCACCCCACGTGGGAGGACCTCATCCAGTACGAGAACCTCGTCGAGCAAGCCGACAAGATCCGGCGAGAACTAGACTCCATACCTCGGTAGGCGGCACAGCGTTGGAGGACCTCTACAGGAACATCTCCGACCTCAGCCTGAACGAGTTCCCTGACATAGTGGAAGACGCCCAGATCCACCGCACCTCATCAGGCGCATCTGCAAAGCTCAGGATCTATATCGTTGATGGAAGCTACCTGGACGTCTGGCTGTCCCGGTCAGGCAAGTACTCCTACCACTGGGAGCGAAGACACCTTCAAGGACAGATGTATAGACACAACAACGCACCCCACCCCAAGTGGAGCCACGTCAAGACCTTCCCGAAACACCACCATAAAGGATCAGAGGACAACGTACAGGAAAGCTACATACCTGACGAGCCGACGCAGGCGGTGAGGACACTCCTCACTTTCATCAGAGAAACGCTCAGATCGGACCAGACTAACACACCCCAATAAAAGGCACGGTTCTGGTACACGTTTTCAACAGGAATATCTTTTCTAAGCGGCACCTCTACCATATTCAGGCTGTGTCTGACAGCCACCGCCCCCATGGCCTCCGCTATCTCCGCCGTCAGATCCACGGACCCTTCGCGCATCAACGAACCAGACGAAGAACAGTTAACCATAGAAGCAGATCACTCGCACTAAACGTCAGGTACCTGGACGCAAAGTAACGAGCGAGATGACTTCGTAACCTATTATTGGCACCCACACCAGGTTTCACGTGACTACACACCGTCTGTTTTATGTGCCCACCAGGCCTCGATCACAGCGAGACCTCGCCCATGCTTTCTACGAAAAAACATCTTGAAAAGTGTCACGATCATTTTCTCTACCTTACCTTTAATCTGGTTCCAAGGAACCCGATCTTTCTTCGCTTCCCCTTTAAGGACACGTATCTCTTCCAGCTCCTCCGGATCCATTTCATCAACTGGGAGAATCATTCTTTCGAGCGCCTCAATCCTCTTGCGTATGCAAAATATCTCCCTGTATATCTTCTCCAAGATATGGTCTCGGATAAATACGCCATTAATTCATTCCTGCAGGTGTCAAAGATGTTTCCAAACATCCTTCCCTGAATTAAAGAACAAGTATTGGAAAGGAAAATCCTAGTCTCCAAGCTGCTACGTTGTCACAGCAGGACATGTATCCGCTGAAACAACTCAGAAATATATTGAGGAGCAGAAAAACTAATTTGATGCAACTCATCCACCCATTAAAATGAGTGTCCTTCTTGCTAACACTTGATAAAAAGACATCTCAGTAGAAAGCTGGAAGGAAAGGCATAGAAATTAAAAAGAAGGCTGATTCGGTCTTCTTTCTGACAAACTAAACACATACAGGCGAACCAATACGCTGATATAAGGTAATATGAACCTTATTTCTAGAGGTAGGCAAGTTGAGGAAGGAAATTACATCATTTGTCATGATTTTCTTGATCCTGACTAGTGTACTAGCGGTAAGCGGTGTAGCAGCGCAGCCATCGGAGAAGGTGGCGGTTATAGTGGGGTTTAAGGGCAAACCTGAAACAGGCCTAATACGAGCGCATAGTGGAGATATCAAGTACGAATATAGCATAATTTCCGCGGTAGCATGTTCACTGCCTCAAGGGGCAATCGATGCTTTGAATAGAAACCCCAAGATCGCGTACATAGAGCCGGATGGGCAAGTACAGATAACTCAGACGCTTCCATGGGGAGTTGACCGGATCGATGCCGAGGTCGTCCACCAGTACGGCAACAAAGGCACGGGAGTTAAAGTTGCGATCATCGACACTGGAATAGATTACAACCACCCAGACTTGGTTGCTAACTACGAAGGGGGAATCGATTTTGTCGAAGGCGATGGAGACCCAATGGACGATAATGGTCACGGCACACACTGTGCGGGAATCGTTGCGGCAGAAGACAACGAAATCGGCGTAATCGGCGTTGCCCCAAAGGTTTGGTTGTACGCCGTCAAGGTGTTAGACGACACTGGGAGCGGGTCGGTAACCGATGTGATCGCAGGGATAGATTGGGCGACCATCAATGGGATGCAAATCATTTCTATGAGTCTGGGTAGCGACTCAGACAGCGTGACCCTGCATAGCGCATGTGACGCAGCATATGGGGCGGGAGTCCTTGTAGTCGCAGCAGCGGGGAACGACTACCAGCGACGGGGAAGAGCCGAAGTCGATACAGTGGACTATCCTGCCCGATACGACTCCGTCATCGCTGTGGGAGCGACGGATGTTACGGATACGAAGGCAAGCTGGTCGAGCACAGGCTCGGCTTTAGAGCTAGCAGCTCCGGGGGTCTATATCTACTCAACCTATTTGGACAGCACTTATGATACCTACAGCGGCACTTCAATGGCATGCCCACACGTGGTGGGAACGGCTGCCTTGGTCTGGGCTGGCGAACCGACTCTGACAAACGTGGAAGTCCGCACCAGACTTCAAGAGACTGCTGACGATCTGGGCAGCGACGGGTGGGATGGCTGGTATGGATATGGGTTAGTTGACGCTGATGAGGCTGCTGCGGTTCCGAGCGTAGATACAACTCCGCCCACGATATCCGATTTAACACCCCCTGATGGAACGCTTGTAAACACGGCGACTCCAACGATCTCCGCCACTGTTACGGATGCAAGTGGCATTGACGTAGATACCATAGCAATGACGGTGGATGAAACTACGGTCACTCCTATTTATGATACAGGTCTAGTGTCTTACGTTGTAACTGAAACTTTGTCGGAAGGTTCCCACACAGTCATTCTCAATGTATTAGACACTGTAAACAATCAGGCCACGGCAAGCTGGTCGTTCACGGTGGACACTACACCTCCAGTACAAGTAACTGGCGTGATGGTAACTACAGTGAGCAGCAGCCAGCTGGATGTTTCGTGGACAGCGGAGTCGGATCTTGAGCACTACAACGTGTACAGGAGCACCACATCTGGTGGTCCATATGATTTAGTTGCTTCGCCAACCACGAGTTCGTACTCAGACATCGGACTGACGGCTTCGACAACCTACTACTATGTAGTATCAGCTGTGGACAAGGCAGGAAACGAAGGGTCAGCTTCTGATGAAGCAGAAGGAACGACAAGCGAAGCCCCAGCGCTACCAACCATGCATGTAGCAAGCATCGACATGTCATTGAAAACAGCTGGTGTAAACACAAATGCCATAGCAACGGTAACTATCTTTGATGCCAGTAACAAACCAGTTGAAGGCGCGACGGTCTACGGCCATTGGGAAGATGCAACTACGGATAGCGACTCAAGTATAACCGATGCTAGCGGAAAGGTATCATTACAATCCAATAAGGTTAAGAAAGCCGCTTCCGGAACAACGTTCACGTTCGTGGTGGACAATGTCGTTCTAATCGGATGGACCTACGACCCCCTCCCAACGCCATCTGGCAGCATAATAACGGTCTAAATTTTCCTTCCCCTTTTTATAACATCGCTTGAAAATGCATTGATGGTTCTCGGAGGAAAAAAGACTCTATGTTGACCAGTCGTTAAGGTGAGTCAGGCAGGTAAACGTAGAAGTCAACCTTACCTATTCTAGCCTATACTAGCCTCCTCTCAGCCACGAGCCTCTGAAACCTTGAGCTCACTCCGCCGCCCATAACACGATCCCCCGCTCAATATTCTCGTATAACGGCGTGTCCTCCCTCTTCAACCGCACAAACTCGTTAGAGTCCACCATTATCAGCGTGACATTTCTCTCATTTTCCTGGTTGAAGGCGCCAACAATTTTTCTCACCACGCCTTTCTCGGAGCTCAAGACAAACAGATCGATATCGCTTTCCTTGACGTCGACCCCCTGGGCGCAGCTACCGAAAAGCACGACTCTCCGGGTGCGCCGTTTAAGCCGGTTCAACAGAGAACTTAACGCATAGACATTAACCAGTACCTTGAACTGCCTAACAACAGGGTTCTCGGCGTCGAGCCTATAGAAAACCATCCTCCCCTTCCTCTCCCTGATGAGAAAACCGAGGCCGGCGAGCTCTCTAAGGATCCTGTTGGCCGAGCCCTTGCTCACGTTCGTCTCCCTGACAACCTCCCTCTCGTGATGCTCAGCCATGGGGTCGCCGAGAAACAGTTCGAACACTGTCATGAACGTGGGCGTAATAAAGTCTAATTTTTCGGGCATATGCTCAAATTTTTATACTTCTAGATATTTAAGGTTTCGCAGCGCGTCACACACGATAACCCTGTCCACCATCTTCATCAATCGAACCAGCACCGAGGCAACGCAGTGCTCCTCGTTACAAGCAGGCACAAGAGCCACAACCAACCCACACACACCGCACCCCACACTACAACATATTTGAAACACATCGATCAAACCACCATTGAAGGATAAAGGCACCAAGAAAAGAACCTTATAGACGCCGACACGGTTCCCTCTAGAGCTGCCTGGGCTCCCCCATCACCCATCCAACCGGTTACAAAACCATCAGCGTGTCAAACCGTTTCCTGAGGCTCTCGCCGCGAGGCACATCGTCCCAGGGCATCGTCTCCAGCGAACCCGGCTACGTCCGCCAAGACTCCACGAGGAGGCCGGGCACCCTCTCAAAATGCTTCCTGTTAGACGTCGCCACGGCCTCGTTGTGGGTCAACGCGAGGCTGGCTATCATAGTGTCCAGGTCCCCTATGGGGGACCCCCTGAGCGGTTCACCGTTCACCAGCTTACCGAACCTCTCGCAGGCCTCCACCGAGAAATCAAGGATGTCGAGGTAAGCAAGCACCCTCCTAACCTTCTCCACCTCCACCTCTCTCCTCCTGGACCTGTAGGCTCCCTTGAAGAGCTCACACGCCGTGATGGGAGTGGTCGACAGCCTCATGTCCCTCGCCACGTACTCTTCCAGCTTCTCCTCCGCGCCACGATCCCGCCTCATCAACGCAACTATGAAGCTGGTGTCAAGGCATACCATGGATCTTCACCCGAACCGCGGAGCCTTCAAGGCTATATTCTTCCTCTCCTCGACGACCTTCTCCAGCTCCTCGGCGAACTCCTCGTCGGGCTCCAGCGATCTGACGTAGTCCAGGAGGGTTCCGCGCTCCTTCTTCCTCGTGAGCCTCAGGATCACCTCGGTGAAGGACTCGCGCTCCTTCTTCAGCCGTGCGAGGGCCTCATAAGCCTCCTCGGAAACCGTCAACGTCTTGTGACCCATAATGAGTTAAATACACGTATGTATATTTAAACGCCTCGCACAGCGGAACCAACGTCAGGCAACCGCCCCATCCTCAGAAAACTATAGGCCGTAACCGGCTTCCCGCCCCAGCTTCACGGCTTACTCAAAGCCGCCCATGCACCTCATAACCCGGACCACCACGCCGTCTACCCCCCTCACCTCGTTGAAGACAGGGATACAGGCGACGACCGGGGGTCTTCTCCACGTTCTCTGCTCCGCCTGAGTCACACATACTTCGACGCTTCCACCAGCAGATCCCTGATGGCGGGTCTCCTGGAGGGCTGCGGCTCTGATTTATCAGCCACATGCTTGTGATGCGGGAAGGTCTCAACGTCGGGGTGATGCGGCCGGTTATCGTATCTCAGGATCAACCTGCCCCCGGCGTCTTGAAGGTGGTAGGCGTACTTCTCAACCTCACCGCGTAGCCGATACTCGAAAAGGCGGAGCTCGCCGCCGTTTATGAACCTCGCGACCAGCCTGATGTACCCCTCATCGCCGATCCTCAGCCCGCTGACGACGCCAACATCAACAACCAGCGGGTGACGCTTTATCTCGTCGACAAGCTCGGCAAATCTTTCCTCCGGGCTCAAGGTAAGATCTCTTTAAGGGCCTCTCTCTCCTTCGAGAGCCTCTTCAACAGGTCTATACACGTCTCCCACTCAAGGAAATCAACATCGTCCTCAAGGACGCCCTGACCGCTCCTCTCCTGAAACTCCCTCGATGCGAACCCATACTTCTCCTCGAAACCCTTCAACCTCAACTGAAGCTTACCTATCGTCTTATCCACGTCGCTCAACCTCAGACTTAGGCTGCTGAGGACCACCCTCTTAACCTCCTCCTCCGGAATCTTCGTGCCAACGACCTCAATCTTGGCCAATACGTCCACCCACATTCAACTTAAATTCACACGCCACTTCATAAAACTACCTTCAACACACCTACCCACATGCGCAGGCCTCTAGATGACGCCGACAAGCCGCGAATACTCTCGACGCCAGGGGAAGCAGAACCTCTTCATAGGATGAGGGATTCCTCGGTTGGGATATAGGTCACAACGACCTTCTTGCCTGGATGCTTCTCAACAGCCGCTCTATAAGCCTCAGCAGGATTCTCCGAAGCAGCGACGATCTCGCCATCAACGAGAACCGCGTGCATCCCGCCATACCTACGGATATCCTCCAAAGAGATAACCTTAGCCTCGCCCATACCCCTCACCAAGTCTAGAAGAAGGCCCCGATATAAGAATCATGTACCAACCAACCGGTAATAGACCCATCGTCACAGACAACAACCCTGTCCACGTACTTCCTGGCCTGAACCACCACCCCAGCGATGCTCCCCTCCTCGTTGAAGGCCGGGATACAGGCTACAACCAATGGCTTCATATCCATTCGTTCATGACTATTCATTTTAATTGAAAGGTGACTTTTTCGCCGTCGAAGCATGTTAGAAAGGCGCTTAGAAGGTCCCGCCCGACTATTGCTCTTATCTGGATCTCCTCTGGCAGGTCATGCGACGCGATATTCAATTTGAACGTTCTTCCCAGGAACTCCACTTCCGCTGAGTGAATCCTCACATTAACCCATCCAGAGAACGTGTAGATGCGCCGGGTGAAGGCGTAGGGAAGGTTTAGCTGCCTGCAGACAGATATGGGAACCGATGTTAACGCCGCCCCGTGTCTAACAACGCCCTCTCAAAGAGATGAAATCCCCTCCAGGACCGATGATCCTGAGCGGAGCCACCGGCACACCGTGAAAATAGTGAAAAACCTGCTTCTCAGATGATCCCATGGACTAGAAGGTCCTCTTCACTGAAGCTAGCAACGTAGATAGCTCTTTTGGGATATTTGCGCCGCGCCTGCCCTAAAGCTTCTTCCTCACTCGCACCCACACCAGCAACCTCGCCATTGGCGATGGCGATGACCTTACCCGCAAATCTGCGACTCAACACGCCCTCCATACGCCTGAAATACCTGATCTGCTCCTTCTCGTCATCTATTAGATCCATCCATTCAACCATCGACAGACCCCCCATTAGCTGTTCACGAGACGACTAATAAATATCATTTGCATCCTCTAGACAATGCCCTATCTAACCATGAGCAACGCATCAGCGTATCGCGCGGTAGAGAGGCGCATCCACCCTAGAACCCTCAGCATACCTTGAACCCACAACCATATCCGCCTCCCCCCTCAGAATCGGCTCAACGAGCCCAGGGATCTCCCCAGGATCATGCTGACCATCAGCATCAAGCATCACAACCACGTCCGCCCCCAACTCCTTTGCACGTAGGAAAGCCGACCTCAAAGCCGCACCCTTGCCCAGATTCCTCCCGTGCCTGACCACCACGGCGCCTATGGCCTCCGCTATCTCCCCCGTCAGATCAGCCTACCCGTCGTCGCACACGATAACCCTGTCCACCTGCTTCAATAGGCGAACCAGCACCGAGGCAACGTAGTGCTCCTCGTTGAAAGCCGGCGCAAGAGCCACCACCAACCCAGACACCGCACCAAACACATAGCTTACAACATATTTGAAACATATCGATCAAACCAACACTAACAGCTCAGACATCGTACAGCCAATCAACGTATGGATATCGTTCTTTATTCTATACGCATGCACTTCGCCAATCACACCCCAAGGCATAGCCTCAAACCCCCAAAAAACCAACCACATGGGAACCAACTATAAATATGGGGAAAACAATACAATAGGGGAACAACATTGGAGATGGAGACCAAGAAGGTGGACTCCCAGGGACGCGTCTCCCTGCCACCAGACTGGAGACGGGAAACCCTCGGGGAAAACAAAGAAGTAACCATCCAGAGAGAAGGCGACAACCTGATAATAAAACCCAAACCCAAGCCAGACCTAACAACGTACTTCGACTCCATCACAGTCGACGTACCACCGGAAGCCTTCGAAGACCCCCACAGCCTCCGCAAAGCCCTTCTCGAGGCCCAGACATGAGGTTCCTAGACTCATCCCCCTTCCTCTACGCCATCCTCAAACCAGCCAGACAGCCACCGCCCCACGTAACCCTAAACAAACAAAAGGCAAAGGCGGTAATCACAAGGATCCAGGAAGGAGAACAAGTCACCACGACGGTGGTTCACATATCCGAGATCGCCAACATACTAGAATCAAAGACAACCCTAAGAGAAGCCAGAGCCATAATCCAAGCCATACTAGACACCAGCAGCATAACAGTCACCCCGGTAGACCCCCAACAAATCCAATCAGCCATCCAACAAGCCGACAAACATGACATCGGAATAAACGACGCACTAGCCTACGAGACAATGAAAGGAAACACGATACACGAGATATACAGCAACGATAAACACTTCGACAGCCTCCCAGGAATAACAAGAATCTGGCAGTAACAAAAAGACCACGCGTCATCCTCAAGCCAACAAACACCGAGGCAACGATCCTCGCTGTAAGCGGGCGCAAGAGCCACCGCCAACCCATTCAATAACTCACATATCTGAACCATATCAAACAAAGTAACGTTGAAACGTTGTCGACGTCGCCTCGAAGCCCGGTTTCTCGTACGCGATACGTAATCGTCCTACAGGAAAACAATAACTAACCATAATCGTTTTTCCACAGGACAAAAAAGGTTAAAAAACGTTCAGACATGGGACAACGACTTGGGATCCTGTTTATCTAACATTCAACCTCCGATAATCATTTAAACCATAAATTATATTTATTGTAACGATGGTAACAATATCTGATACTATCGATACAGAGAATATAAGTTTGGGGTTGGTGGATGATGAATGATAGCGCAGACTTGAAGGCAACTTTCCATGTTCGCCGTCCCTTGTCTACGGTTGAAAGCACTCTCCTCTCCATCTTAGCCGAGAAAGGGCGTAACATCTTCACGCTTGAAGACGTCACCTCGACGCTAGACACCTCATACGACAACGCCAAAGTAATTGCGAACAGACTCGTAAAAAAGGCGTGGCTCATCCGGCTATCCAAGGGCAGATACATCATCGTGCCGCTGGAAGCCGGCGTGAAAAGCCAATACACGGAACACGGCTTCGTCATAGCATCCCACCTAGTCGACCCATACTACATCGGCTACTGGAGCGCCCTAAACTATCACGGATTAACCGAACAGGTCCCACCCGCCATATTCGTGGTCTCAACTAAGAGACGTAAAGACAGAATAATACTCAACACAAGATTCCGATTCATCACAGTAAAGAAATCAAAGATATTCGGACTAGCAGATGAAATCGTCTCGAACTCGAAAGTGAAGATATCGAGCGTGGAGAAGACGGTAGCAGACTGTCTGGACCACCCTGAACACTGCGGAGGAGTAGACGAGATAGCCAAAGCAGTCTTCTTTGAACACAAAGAGCTTGAAATCAAGAAGATCATAGGAAACGCCGAAACAATGGGGAACAAGACGATAATAAAGAGACTCGGGTACCTACTGGAGCTCTTCAACTACCACGAATACGAACAATTGTTTGAGGACGTGAAACTATCTAAAGGATACCCCAAACTGGATCCAAACGCCCCAAGAAAAGGTAAATTCAACGACAAATGGAGTCTCCTGATAAACATAAACATAAGCCCCAAGAGTTGGATGAGATGATCGCCGACAGAGTTCTAAGAAGGATAGCCAGCGAACGAAAGCTGCCTCTAGATCTCATAGAAAGAGACTTTGCCTTAGGGTGGATGCTTAAAGGCGTAACAGCTTGTTCACTAAGAAACAAACTGATCTTCAAGGGCGGAACAGCCCTCTCAAAGATATACTTTCCCTTCGACTGGAGGGTTTCAGAAGACCTAGACTTCACTCTATCTAATAACGCCACACTTGAAGAAGTTTCAAGAACCCTGCTTGATGAACTCCCAGGCATCGTTGAAGAAGTAAGTGGCGGCATAATCCTAAACTTCAAGGACAAGCCCTTCATCAACCCAGGTTTTCTACGAGCCAGAGTGCAGTTCAACGGCCCAATATCAAGAAACACCATCAAAATCGAAGTCACTAAAGAGGATTTCATCGGAGAATACCATACAATAGAAGTTCCACAAACTTTTGATTATTCCAAGTTTCATCTTCTCTCATACACCTTAAACAACATTCTTGCAGAGAAGCTGAGGTCCCTCATAGAAAGAACAAGGATCAGAGATTATTATGACTCATGGAGACTACTGAAACTAAACACAGTCGAAGAAACTAGGGTAAAAGAACTGTTCTTGAAAAAATGCGAGGGTAAAGGTATTGCATTTCACAATTTTAACCAGTTTTTCCCAGACAACGTTATTGAAACACTAGAACCTTACTTGGACACACTGACAAGATTGACGGCAGAACCATTACCATCTTTAAATGAAATAATCGATGACTTAAGGAAAAATCTTGAAACAATGTTTGAATGAAACACCGAAACAGCAACCATGACCGGAAGAAACGTCCACGACACCCTGACCGCCAAGAAACTGCCAAGGCCCTTTGTGCAGGACGAGGACGTCATCGGAGGCAAGAGACTGCGGATGATTCGCCTAAACACATATTTCTGAAGCAAATAACCAAACCGTTCATCTACAACCTAATTTTCGGTCGTGCCTGACCACCGTGGCCCCCGTGGTCTCCGCTATGTCCCCCGTGAGATCCACCGACCCGTCGTCGCACACGATCACCCTGCAATTTTAAACGAACCCACAGCCAACCATCTAAGAAATTCTTAAATCCCTCCCTTGTTCAGTGAACCCTGGAAACAAGATGACTGAAGCTTACGTATGCAAAGTAACCAGAGTCGGCCAAGTCACCCTACCCAAAGAGATCAGAGAAAAACTAAACATAACCGAAAACGACTACATCACCATAGAGCAAATCGGCGACACCTACTTCATAAAAAAACTACGCGGAGACAAAGATCTACTCGAGAAAATCAGAACCCGGGTAAAGAAAAGCGGCATAACCCGAGAACGACTCAACGAGATAATCGAGGAAGAATCCAGAGATGCCTGGGAAAAACATCAAAGCCTTCCTCGACGCTAACACCATAATAAGCGGACTACTCTTCCACGGGAACGAGGCCACCCTACTCGAGCTGGGACACATCCGCGCCATAAAACTAGTTACAAACCACTACGTAATGAGCGAAGTAACGGCGGTCCTAAACAGGAAAGAGTTCAGTCTAACCCCTGAAGAGATCACCGGGCTCACACGGTACATCCATGAATGCCTAACGGTAATCGAGAACCCACCCAACGAGCTCGTACAGAAAAAAATGGGCCTCCTAGACGACGAGAAGGATATACCCGTAGCACCGGGAGCCCTAAACCCTGAAATAGACTACCTCGTAACCGGGGACAAAGAACTAGACACAGAAAGCCTCCCCTTCATCACAACAAAAAACCTCCTGAAACAGATCCTCCCAGAAAGCCAATAGAAAACACATCAAACACCCCCCAACTAGGTCCACCATCCTCATCACCGCCCCCAAACACGACCAAGTAAAACGCATCGCCTTCAAACACCTCCCCTCCCCCAGCGCATGCACACAGACAACCCAGGCCACCATCAACACCAGCAAAGGAACCAGCAGACTAAAACCCAAGCTGAAGTGGAGGGTCTCAGTCGAGCGGTGGATCGTAGGGTAGTACACCACCCCGAAGAAACCCAGCAGCCCCAACACACCCAGGGAAAGCTGAAAACACAGCACAAAAGGAAACCCGCGGCCCAACCAATCCCTGAGACTCAAACCAGAGAAGAAAACAGCCGACAATCTATATATAACTAAGGAACGCTTCAGTCCCTCTCCCTAATTATGCTTGAAATAACCCAGATAATCAGACTGGTCGTGAGCAAAGACAACCCCGTCAGAGTAAACGTCAACGACGTCACAGCAAGACCAGTGCTAAAAACATTAGTCGACGTATATCTACTGAAAGTAAACACCCACATGTAAACCGAGAACACGAGCAAGACGAAGCCAGGCACCCCGAAGAAAAGCAGAGGATGCCGAATAGACATATGCTTAACAGCGGACAGCACCACATCCAAGCCGTGGGCCACCGGGTTATGCGTCGAGGAGTCCTCGTGATACCGAACAGATATAGGCACCTCACCCACCCTTAGCCCAGCTTCCTCGGCCTTCATCAGTATCTCGGTGCTAGCCCCCATCCCGTCCTCGGTGAGATTCAATGACTCCAGCGCCCTCCTGCTGTACGCCCTGAACCCCGACTGGGAGTCAGTCACACCGCTGCCGTTCGCCGACACCCTGGTGATGAGGTCTATCCCCCTCTTCCTCCACCCCGGGACCCCCGATTCACCCTCGAGGAACCTGGACCCTATCACTATGTCGAGGTCGTTCTCCCTCAACATCTCCACGAGCCGTGTGAGCTGGGTTGGGTCATGCTGGCCGTCGGAGTCGATGGTAACGGCCACGTCGGCGCCGTGATCCAGCGCCGCCTTGAACAGCGACCTTAACGCGGCGCCGTACCCCATGTTACGCTTATGCCTGATCACCACGGCTCCCATGGCCTCGGCGATGTCCCCCGTCAGATCCACCGACCCGTCGTCACACACGATCACCCGATCTACCTGCTTCATCAGACGAACCAGCACCGAGGCGACGTAGTGCTCCTCGTTGAAAGCGGGCACAAGAGCCACCACCAACCCAGACACACCGCACCAAACACATAGCTTACAACATATTTGAAACATATCGATCAAACAATCACTAACAGTTCAGGCAACAGGCAGCCAACCAAGATACTGATGACTTCCCATAAAAAAGGTGTAGAGAAGCCCTTTCAGCCCGTGAACTGAACCAACGTAACCCTATCCACAGTCAGCGATGAGCCGTCATCAGGGCCATGGAGAACATGGACATAAAGAGTGCGTGCACATATACAGATCACCATGCCATAGAAGCCGACGTCAACCACATCAGGCGACACAATGAAGCAAGAGTCATAACACCAAAAGCGCCAATCACCATACCGGCCCCCGCCTCACGACCTGAACTCCCTGTAAACTCTGCGCCTATGGTCGACGACGAGGAACAAAACCCGCCTCCCCTTCTCATCAACCTCATAGATCAACCGATAGTCCCCCACCCTAAACTTGTATAGCCTCCGCTCATCGAACACAAGCGTCGACCCGACGTAAGGCCTCTCAGAGATCTCCTAGACAGCGTCGAGGACCCTGTCCCTCACGCCGCTGTCCAGCTTCTTAAGACGCTGGAGAAACCGCCTCGTCGTCACGATCCGGTAGCTACCCACGAGCCGACTCCTTCCTCAGCTCCTCGAGGCACCCGAACTCCACGACCTCGCCCGCCTCAGCCTCGCCGAGGCTCTCCTTCAGCTCCGCCTGGAAACCCTCGTCCTGGAGCATCTCGAAGGTGTCAATGAGGTCGTCAACACTCCTCCTCGCCTCCTCGAGCTTACCGAGAACCGCCTTCAGGTACTCGCCCTCTATGACCACTCTACCCAAGAACTTGCACCCATCAACTCATCCTCAGCCAAGTAACTTAAACCCTTCTCACCCCTGTCACGCCGACATCACCGTACAACGTCAGGCTTCAGATCCCTCGCATAACGAAAAACCGTCCTCAAAGCAGCACCCTCACCTATGTCCCGCTAACGCCTGACCACCACGGCGCCCATGGCCTCCGCTATGTCCCCCGTCAGATCCACAGACCCGTCGTCGCACACGATCACCCTGTCCACCTGCTTCAATAGGCGAACCAACACCGAGGCGACGTAGTGCTCCTCGTTATAAGCGGGCACAAGAGCCACCACCAACCCAGACACCCCACCAAACATATCCAAGCAACATATTTGAAACATATCGATCAAACCACCACTGAAAGATATCCAGAACTACCTAAGCCCACGCAGAAAAAAGTGGGAGTTTAGAAACCGTCGTCCAAGAACAGCTCCACGTCGTACCATATGATGGCGTCTTTGCAGAGGAAACCGCCCGTCACGATGCCGCCCTCACGGATATAGACAGCGCCATAGGGAGCGTACACGTTGCCCATCCCGGTCTTACACGCCTCAACCGTCGAGTCAAAACCAGCCACCTATGACGCCGGCTCAGATAGACGCAGACAACCACAACCCCACCGAACGGGTTAAGATGGGTAAACGTTTTTATCAATGGGTAACCGAGTTATTGGTGGGTTAGAATTGACGATTGTTTCCCTGGACGGCAGAGGAAGGATAACCATCCCCCAAGACATCAGGGAGAGGCTCCGCGCCGACAGGTTCCTGGTGTCCCTCGAGGAGGACGGCGTCCACCTGGTGCCGGTCCCGGACCCGAGGAAGGCCAAGGCATCGATGAACATCCCGTGGAGCCTGGAAGAGCTTGAGGAGGCCCAGGAGCAGCATGTCCTCCGACGAGCCTGAGAAAGCCCTCCTGGACGCCGACGTCTTCATCAGCTACATAGCCGGCGACCAGCTGCTGCCCCACTCGGAGAAAGCGGTGGAGTCCATACTGAACCAGACCCTGGAAGCCAGCGTCAGCAGCATCATCTACGACGACGTCGTCACCGCCCTCAGATCCAAGGAGATGCCCATACCCCAGGTGATCGAGGCGGTGGCAGCCATGGCCAGCATACCCCACAGCGTCATACAAGTGGACGCGGCCACCACAGTCAACGCCCTAAGAATCTACATGACCCACGGCGGCCCAAGGAGGCTCCACTACTTCGACTCCTACCACGTAGCCACAGCCCTAAGACAGAACCTACCCCTCATCACCAGCGACAAATACATAATAACGAACCAGGCAGAGCTGGGCATCAGAGCCACGGATCTAAGAAACTACTAGACCTAGAACACAGTCCCACGTCGCCAGCCATCAAAACAGGGTATGGGAGGCTATGTGGTGCTCCTCGATGTAAGCGAGCACAAGGGCCACCACCAACGGAAGCCAGGGTCGAGAAGCTGCTCGCGTCCGGCTACCTGCTGGTGGAGGACGTGTCAGGGCTGATCGCCTCGACGGCGGACATCAAGTGCGAGAGGACGTTATCCCTGCCGGACTGCTTCACCCTGTCTCTGGGGGGCGCCTGTCCGCGCCATGCCTCTTCGCCGGAAGGGAGAGGGAGCTGCTGGCGGAGATGGAGAGGAGAGCCTTCGACGTTGATATAACGTTCCTGGAGGACTACGCATAGCCCTCGGCGTCGAGAGTATTTGTCGGTTAAGGCTCACGGGTATCTGTCGGCGGTTATACCTGACCCCGACGCCTCCTAGCGAGGCATGGGAGCTGTAGGGGTCAGGGCTCCAGCATTCAACGAGTGCTACAGCCAGACGAGACTCAAACTAAGATGAATGAGATGCGGCAAGATACACGCAGACAACGAGCCATAGAAGAAAGACCCGGCGTGAAGCTTTTATATCAAACACAGAAACATGTGAATCAGGATGAAGCTTAAAAGGCAGACTGAAACTTCATACGCATTTTGTAGTTGAAGGGAAGTCTCGAACATGGTCAAAACGAGGATCATCGTCGAAGGAGAGGTCCAAGGAGTAGGCTACCGGGCTCTAGTGAAGTTCTACGCCTCGCAACTAGGAATAAAAGGGTTGGTCAGAAACCTCGCTGACGGCCGAGTCGAGATATTCTGCGAAGGCCCCGAGGAACGGATAGATCAACTCGTGAAACACATTGATATCAAATCCAAGATAATCGACCCCTCTAATCCAAACGTGGAACGGATCGAGAGACACCGAGAGGGAGAGGAGAACTATTCACCTGCCTGGAAAGGACACGACGGTTTCGAAATCGATTACGGCGATCAAAGACTCACAGCCCTCGAAAAAGAGGCTTTAGAGTCTTCAGAATACGCAAAACTACAGTTTTGGTACCTTAGGAACGAAGTTCACGTGCTCAGAACAGATACGAACGAGAATTTCAATCAAATGGCAAAAAAATACGGCTCCATATCCGAAGATATCAAGTCTATAAACAAAGAAATTAAAGGATCTCTGAAAGAGACAAAGGATGGAATACAGGGAGCCATAGAGGACTTGCCAGAAAAATTAAAGGAAGCGCTCATCGAAGGCTTTAAAGAATATCTTGAAAAAGAGAGATAACTCACGGAACATAGAATAATTTTTTAAACGATAGAATAAACGGATATTTCTACTGTTTCTAAAAGTAAACCGCTCGTCGTCATGATCCGGTAGCTACCCACGGGCTGACTCCTTCCTCAGCTCCTCAAGGCACCCGAACTCCACGACCTCGCCCGCCTCAGCCTCCCAGCGCCCAAGCAACGTAGTGCTCCTCATTATAGGCCAGCAGCAGAGCCACAACCACAGGCATAACAACCAGAATGACACGCCAACAACATTTGAAACATATTGATCAAAACAGCGTGAACGATAAAAAAAGGTTTGAAACGTAGACGCAACACAAATTCTCTGAGCCAACCTCATCCTCAAGTCGGCAAGATTACAATCAGCAACATGAACCCTGACCAGACTCGCATCGGCCCAGAATCTTGAGGCACAGCCCCACATCAACCCAGAAGCCTTGACCCACCAAGGCACGGCACAGTTCCTCAGGGCTCTCACGTACATACCCATTGTCCATCAACAGCTTCAAAATACCCAACGTACCCATGACCCTGACACCCAGCCTTCTAGCCGCCTTACGGGCCCTCAAGTCGTCGAGTAGAACCAGGTCCGCGTCCACATCTAAAGCCAGGGCGATGGTCTCAGCCTCCCCTCTCCCCAAGGTTGAGGACAGCAGATCCACAAGCTCAAGGTTAGAGGCCTCGGCGACGCGGGCGAGCCCCCGACCAACAAACTGCTCCACCTCATCGTGCAGCTCTCCGCCCCCGACCTCCTCCACGACGGCCACCGCCAGAAGCACATCATCGAAGAGCCTCGGGAGTAAACCCAGATACCCCGTCCTCCCAAGAGCGATCAGAACGGAAGTGTCCACCGCAGCCCTCAACTAGACTGCTTCCCCATCACTTCTCCAGCTGCATCAATCTCCTCAAGAGCCTCATCCTCATCCAGGTAGCTGTACCTGAACCCGACGCTCCGGAGCACAGCCGAAAACTCGGATCGAGACATCCCCACAAGCTCCGCGGCCTTCGCGAGAGTCACACTCCTCGAAGCCAGGAGACCCAGAGCTAAAAGGAACCGCTCCTTATCCTCCCGCTTCTCGAACAGGGGAAAATCCTCCACCGAACTAGACAACGACAACGACGTACGCCAGCTAATGGATGACCCTCACTCTATTTATTCTTTTCAGAATCAGCTGAATAACCCGTCTGATGGATCAATGATCATCACGTCAACGTATTCCCTGAGGCGGACCAGCACCGAGGCAACGTAGTGCTCCTCGTTATAAGCGGGCACAAGAGCCACCACCAGCCCAGACACGCCGCACCAAACACATAACTCACAAAATACTTGAAACTAATCGATCAAAGCAACGTTGAACATTGAAAGACGTGACTTCGAAGTCAGGTTTCTCACGCGCGGAACGTAATCGTCCTACGGGAAAACAATAACTAACCATAACTGTTTTTCCACAGGACAAAAATAATAAACCTAAGGTAGAACCGCAGAAAGACGTTGGCAGTCACAGAAACAGGTAGCCCACGGAGACAAAGAGATAGAAAAGGGAGTACGCCACGACAAAAAAAGGCAATACAGGGCCACCCCGCTCCCTCAGAGAGTCCAGCCCCAAGGCGGCGAAGAAACCAAAAGGAACATTGAATATCAGCCTCGTCTTGACGACCCCGTCACCGAACAGAAACACGATGGAAGACAGAAAAACCAAGGCATAAACATAAACCTCCCACGAATCCTTCCTCCCCAGCAGGAACAATCCCACGGCAGCCAAGACCATCAGCACGACGTTAGACAACAAGCCAGCGTTAATCGTGAAGAAGCCGTAAAGAGTCGACGACCACACCAGGTTAGACGCGAGTAACCCCTGAACCGCGGACGACGCCACGGAGGCTCCGGTGTCATTGACGGACAGCAAGGAGGCGGACAGCTCAGACACTCCGACGACAGCCAAATACCCAAATACACACCGAAGCGCATGACCGTCACCACCTGACCCCCTCAACCAAAGATACAGGACGAGAGCCAAGACCCCCGCGAGGTACTGACCCATCGTCCATGGATGAGTGAAGACAAGCAAACCACCGAACAAGGAAGCCGCCACGAGACACAACCTGTCTCGAAGACGGATGGCCCTGAACAGCAGTCCGAGGGAGAACAGGGCGAGCACCAAGGCCAGGTTGTTCGAGACCAAGAAGATCGACGTGCCGAGAGTCACTACGAAGCCGGTGGAGGCGAAGAAGGAGCCCCAAGCAGCCACACGCGAGTTCCTGAAACACTCCCAAAGGAAAAAATACGAAGCCAAGACGAACAAGGGGTTCAACAAGATGGGCAGAGCGGACAAGGCTTGCTGCACTTCCAGCCCTAAGATCCTTTGAAATGCGTTGAAAAATAGGTAGAAAAACGCCCTCCCCATCCCGATCACCTCAAGAAGCGTCGTCTCGGCGTTGAACCTCATCTCTATGGCGGCGGTATATCTTTGTATATCCGCCGCGAAGAGCATCTGCTTCGGGTTGATAGCCGGAAAGTATGGGTATACTGCCGAGTAGATCGAGAGATAGACAGCGAATACAAGAAGCAGGCGGCTGAAGCCGTCGACTCTTCTCTCCAAGACTCTATGTCTTGGGAGAACGAAGGCCGTGTCGATGAGAGGCTTTAGAAGCCAGGAATAGAGGAAGGGAAATACCAGAAACGGGGCGACGGTGGCAAGGACGTAATGAACGTTAAGCTGCAGCGAAGCGAGGCCCGTGAACGGGCTCGGGACGCCGAGAGGAAGCAGCATACCGTAGTGGATCACTCCCAGGCTGTTGAAGAGTGCAAGGACCATCAGCAACGCATGGAAGAATCGGCGCTTGTTCTCAGTGTACATGAGGCTGACCGCCACATATGAAAGCGAGGCCAGAGAGAGCCCCAGCTCGGGATGAATAACAGCGAAAAGTATTGGGGCGCACGCCAGAAGACTGCGTGTCTCCTTTGACCTCAGAGAGTGTACGACGCTCAACACTAGTAACCCGACCATGGGCCAGATCAGGTTAACGCCTACCGTGAACGACGTATACTCGAATCCGTGTTTAACGAGAGGCTGATACATGACCCCGAGAATATCAAGAATCTGAAGAAAACCGAGTATCAGCTGGAAAGCCATCGTCGTCGGGAGGACATATTCGCTGAGATCGCGTGGCTTCAAACCAACACTAAAGGGGATCGTAGACTATTTGAAAATTAAGAGCGTCTTCATCTCTCACGGACCTGAGTCCGTTAAACTCAGGCGTTACTGGCGTTGCACATCGGTCCCAGTGACCGAGGCTTCCAAGGATGTCGGATGCACGTGCTCATACTTGACTGAGCTGATGCGTCTCAGTGCCGCCGTGACGTGGTTTGCTAGAGTCTCGACCAGCCTCACGTCGTAGCCCGTGTAGGCGTCCTGTACCCTGCTCTCGTTGATGATCAGGACGACTTCTCCGTTATACAGTATCGGGACAGCAAGCTCTGACTTCGGGTTGAACTCCGCCTCTTCCATCAGAGGAGCCTCAAGGTAGTCGGGATCGGTTTCGGTGTCGGGAACGTTCTGGGCGGTCTCTGTCCGGTAGGCACGAGCCGTTATGCTCCTAGCGTGCACCGGGATTACCCAGTTTTCAAAGATATCTCGATTAATGCCAGAAACCTAGGACTTGTTCATCAATCTCCCTACGAATGTATAACGATCCTCATATTCATTAGACGCGAATTCCTAGCACCTAAAAAAAGGGTCTATGGCCGCGCCAGATATTCCTCCTCCAAGCCAAGATGATCGGATGCAGCCCCTCCTTCACGTCCTCCTTAACCGATATGGTGCTCATACCCATTATAGCCACTATAACGGATACATTTCAACGTTACTCGGAAGTTACCATCTCGCACCTAGAGGGAATAAAAAAGACCTGCCCCTCGACAAACGATTAGTATGTCTCGAGTTCAACCTCTGATATCCGTTCGAAGTGCCGCGTGTTCCCCGTCATCACCGCCTCGCAGCCCTTCTGGACGCCTATGCACGCCGTGAACATGGATCGACGAGACCCGGGTTCTCTCCTCGAAGTCTCTCATCATCTTCGATATATTAGATAAAAAGTAGCCTAGATTAAAAATCGAGACCGCGGCGCAGGACATCAACGTCAAATGATAGGTATTCGTCAATGATACCGCCGGGAAACTGATGTCACCCAGTATCTGGGGATTAACGGCTACACCCACCACGCAGCATATAACGACGACCCCTATCATGAATACCTTAATCAAGACGCCATCGTCCGCATCGAGAAGACCCGAAAAATAAGAATAGTGGATGATTAATCGAGTTTTAGCTTCACGATATACCATCTACGATTTAATTTTTTAAAAAATGGATAGGGTTTTACAGTTTGAGGAGCCGTTCCGCGTTCAACGAGTATATGAGGCTCTTCTGGAAGCCTGTAAACTCCTCCATGACCTCGATCTTCTCCACCTCGCGGCGGAGTAGCCCGTACGGCGAGTTGCTACCCATCAGTATCCTGTGCGTCCCCACGGGCTGCACCGCCATCGCCGTCATGCCCCCCGACATGTGGGTCGCCGTGTCTAGGTACACGTTCTTGTGCCGAGTCGCGATACCTACGTGGTCGTAGTACATGCTGCTCAGGATGAACTGGACTCCAGGGTACTTGCTCATCAGCGCCTCCAACGGCCCGATGTACACCCGCATGGTGTCCTTGTCGTCGCTGTGAAGCCACACAGGCATCTCCAGCACCAGGGCGCACTCCACCAACTCGTGGAACCGCTTTGACTCGTGGCCCTCACCGAACCGGGGATCCGTGACCACACCCCTGAAGCCCTGATCCTTGTACCCGTACATGAGGTCCGTCATCTCGGGCAGCCTAGGGTTCATGGTGAAGAACCCTATGAGCTTGTCCCGGTACTTGTCTATGGCCTCCTTGACCACATTGTTCTGCTCCCTGAAGTCGGGGTTGGTGGTAAAAGGAAACACGACACATTTATCGATCCCAGCCTTCCCCATCTCTTCCACCAGCTCACTGGCTGTCCTGTGCTCCTCGTAAGCCGGGTCTACACCGATGTGGTTGTGGACGTCTATCTTCACAGCTTCACCCCCACGGACTTGAGGAGAGCCACGGCATTCCCACCTAGCACCTTCTCCTCCTGCTTCTTAGGCAGCTCCAGACAGGTGACACGATTCAGCGCGTCCTGCGGCTGCAGCCCACCCCGCACGCTCAGCGTGTCAGACGCGTACATGATCCTGTCGGGGCTCACCTCCTCGATGAACCGGACGATGTTCTTGGGCAGCACCAGCGCGCTCGTATCCACATACACGTTAGGCAGCTTCCTGCAGACGCTTATGGCGTCGAAGCTCAGGTACTCCCCGAAGTGCTGCATCACCATCCGCACGTCCGGGAACATGGACGCCAGGTCCCCCAGGATAAGCGGGTGGCTGTAGTGGGTCCAGTCGCTGTGGCAGACAGGCAGCACCCCCAGCTCCCCGATCTCCTTGAACACCCTCTGAGCCGCCTTGTTGTTGGCGTGGTAGTGCATGGAGCTGAACCTCATCTTCACCACCCGGAGCCCCGCGTCCACGAAGCGGTGAAGCTCCTTGATCGCGGCTTCTCCCCAGCTCGGGTCAACCACACCCGCTCCGATGAAACGGTCGGAATACTTCTCCACCAGCCTCATGATGTAGTCGTTGTCCCTCCTCATGGCCTCAGGGGTCTCACTTGCTAGCGAGAACAGGCCGAAGACCACTGCCTTGTCTATCCGCGGCTTGCAGGCGTCCATCTTCTCGATGAACACCTCAGCCGACAAGCCGCGCCTACCCTCGCCCGGCCAGTTGGACCAAACCCACTCGGCGTCTGGCCTCTCCTCCGTCAGGTGCACATGCATATCCAGTACCAGATAAATCACCAAATTACAATACTTCTCAGAGGTTAAAAAATTAGACAGGAAACCGATCGCCACGAGCGTTAAACGTGATTTCCTACACGTAGAGCTCTTGGATGCCCTCCGCAACAACTCAACAGAATTTAAAATAAATAGGACAAAATAAGGAAGAACAATGTAAGGCCCGTGTCCTGGGCCTTAGACGCATAAACGGCATACTAACCGTCGGCTTCGTACCGCTTTTAGGTTCGTATGACGTCAACCCAAGTAAATGTCGATGAACATGAGCAGAAGCCCGATTAGGATGACCACAAACCAAGCCTGTCCCAGTACGCTGCCTTCCCTCAGATTTATACGAACACTGTGATGACCTACGCCTCCCATGGATAGGAGGGCCAGCCCCATGAGGATCGCGGCCACGCCGACGAGGAAGATATGTCCCATCAAGCCACACCTCCATGGGGCAGTATAAAGGGGTTAAGCACGTCCCTGTAGAGGGCGTGAGTGGACGTGGAAAAACTAATCCACCTTACAGAATAACTCCAGCAACTAACGGAGGCCAGCACAACTATAGAAAACAGGTAAAGAAATGGAGGTCAGCCTGACTTGTAGTTCGCGTAGAGGTCTATGAACGCCAGGCCGACGACCACGTTGAGGGCCGCGTCCAGTAGAGTCGAGACGAACGGCACGTAGCTGATCACGAACGATCCTACTATCGTCACAAGGAGTATCAGCAGCACGTCCCCAAGGTCGGCCCTCAGCACGTCGAGGGACTTGGAGACCGCGTCCGTTATGCCCGTCTCGTCCATGACCATGACCACGAACATCAGTATGACCACCGGGATCAGTATTATAGTGACAGCCATCAGCCCGCCCACTATGGCCGCGACGATGAACTCGACGATCCGGCCCGTGACGTAGTTTACGCTCTCACCTAGATCCAGCGCCTCACTCTGGTAGGCGTCCCGCGACATATCGATGGACGCGAAGTTGAGCACGAAAGTTATTATCGACGCAACTATCGAAAGCAGCGCCGCCGTGTACCCTATGGAGCCCATGGTGGCCCAGTAGATGACGGCCCCGATCAAGCCCGCCAACACAGCGGGCACGAACACCATGGGCTGAGAAGCAGCGACGTTGAAGCCGACGGTCAGGTGCCCCACGTAGCTCCTCTTCTCCCCGCCAGCCACCGAGGGCCCCTCCTCACCAGCCGCCGAGGACTCCTCCTCACCCGGATCCAGACTCGCCCCGCAGGTGGTGCAGAACTTTGACCCTTCAATGATCTCGTCACCACAATGCGGACAATACTTTTTCTTCTCCGACACAACCATTCCCCCTAAGTAATTTTACGATAGATATAAACAATTTATCTTCGTCTCCAATGATCCCGGAGACGATCCTGTATCTATAAGCCGCAACCAGACCTCAAGAAAGTCATCTACGTGCTTTGAGGTTGAACTGACGGAGGTAAGTTGAGAAGAAAAAAGATAGGACGCTGAGCCCTAGGAAAGCCGCCGTAAGCATCCCGCCGAGACCCCATGCCGCGGCGGACCCTATCAATGAACCGATTGAAACCAGCAGCAGCGCTCTATGCAACTTGGCTCCGAGACGGATCAGATCCCTGATCCCTAGTAGCCTCTTCCTCCACGCCCCCGTCGCATACTTCACAGCCTCCCTATGAAGCCTAAAAAGGTCTTCATGGTAGGCGTAAACACCGCTCTGATTGATCCTTGTTATGATGTCGCCGTCCGCTTCGATGACGGTCATCGCCAACACCGTTGACGGCGTCATCGTATACACCGTTATGGTGTCGAAGACCTTTAACTGGCTCGAAACTTCCTGCCTCCCAGCAGGGGTAAAGAACTTTTCTCGGAGCTCTCCTAATCTCTCAAACAGCCCCAAGTCGCTGGGTGCGACGAGGGAGGAAAGCCTCGACTCGAAATCGTGAACCATCTTCTCAACAAGTTGTTCACTCAGCGCATCCAGTGATGGAATCACTATAGTGATGTTCTCAATGTCGTCGAGGTGGACCGACAGCCTACCCTCGTTAACACTGAATGCGTCGATTAACGTCAACGAGGATTCCTCGAAGAAACAGGGGATGGAGAGTTCATCATGGCTTAGACAGTGGATAACAGGTCCTTGAGGTCGCTGGCTATTTCCACCAGCGTCGTGATGAAGGTTCTCCAGTTTTCCATAGCCATGGCGACGTTCTCCTCGTGTATCTGCAATATCCTCTCATCCAGCTCCACGGCGTTACCCTCCTGATCCTTAACGGGGAGCTTGACGATGATGTCGCCGTCGATCTCTATGATCGTCTTGGCTGCTATCCCTTCCTCCTTTATGTCGTACACTTCAGCTCCCGTGGATTTCTTCTTGGTGGTCGTGACCGAGCCCGTGGTCGTGACCACCGTCAGGGTGCCCAGGTCCTCGCTCACAGTCTTGAACACCTCGACGAGCTTCTTACCGAACTCGCCGAAAACGTCCCTTACGTTGAACTCACTCAACAAACAACACCATTCGTAAATTATCGCTAACTTTAATATAATTATCTAAACCAGGAACAAAGTTCGAAAACGTTGTCAAGGCACCATCTGCTTTATGCGCGGAGCAAGACCACTATTAGTAGGTGTAATGTGTGTTGGGTCGGCTCAACACACGCGGCCTAGACATCGAGCTGGGCGCCGTCAAACAGAAAGGCGGCTGAAGGATCTGCAGGTTCCATTCACAGGAACACAGATATGAACTGCTGCCGCAGAGAAACACGGAGAGAGAGTTTAAGCCATATTCTAGAAGAGTTGTCTAAGGGCGAAATAATAGACCTCGAGACAGCCAGAACGATTTGTCTACCTGAAGAACGTTCCGAGGTCGAGGAAAGAGACACCCAGTATCTACATATTCATTCCTAGATTGAACCCAAAATGGCCGAGTTAGCATAATCTTCCCGGTAAGTTAATCCTGCACCACACGAAAATATCTGCGGTGCCTCTCATGGAACTGGTGAAATCGACCAGAGTTGGGGAGCCGTACTCACCAGTTCGAACCATGGAGGATCAGACATTTGGCTTATACCAAGGCACCCAAGCGGAGCCGAACAAGTGGATAGTGTTGGCATGCGAGGAGGCGAAGAGTTCGGTGGAGGAGGGCGGAGGACCCTTCGGCGCCGTGCTTCTGCAGATAGGCGACGAGACAGGCATGGTCATACGGCTCTGGAGGGACCACAACCGCGTCACAGAGTGCAGCGACCCCACGGCCCACGCCGAGGTGATGGTCATCAGGGCGGCATGCCGTGAGCTAGGGACCTATGACCTGGGGTCCATAGGTGGAGACGAGGAGAAGAGCCACTGCGAGCTCTACAGCAGCTGCGAGCCCTGCCCCATGTGCTACAGCGCCATCGTCTGGGCCCGCATATCCGTCCTCGTTTTCTCCGCCACGAGGGCCGACGCCTCAGACCCCGAGGTGGGCTTCTCCGACGAGGAGATATACAGTGAGCTGAAGAAAGACTATCAGAGTAGAAGCGTCCGCGTCTACCAGGCAACCTGCGGCAACACCATGGAAGCCTTCGAACTATGGAAAAAATCTGAGAACACAAGATATTGACATCATGTACCCCGCTAAATACGTCGATTCCGACCCCATAGAGATCCTAAACCTCAGTATAGGAGATTAATATAGAAGACCAAGCGGCAATCATCATATATTCATCGTACTGAGTGGACCCAGAGAGGCATTCCGAGATAACATGTCAAACGTTGAGCTTAGAGATGTATTAGATCTCATAATAACGATGCTTAAAGGGCACGAGGACAGGCTTGACGTCATCACCAAGCAAGTCATAGTTTTGTACAAGGCCATGGAGGTCGATGGCGAGACCATACAAGACAAGCTCGACATCACAGGCGAGGACACCCCCAAAGAGATGAAGAGCGTCCTCGTCGTCGACGACGATCCCAACATAGTCAAGACCTACAAGCTGGTTCTAGAGAGCGTAGGCTACAGCGTCGACACTGCTAGGAACGGTGTAGAGGCCCTGTTCAAGTCCAAGAAGGTCCACCACGACCTGATCATAATAGACATGAACCTCCCCGATATGCTGGGCAACCAGCTGGCTGACCAGATCAGAGAAGAGAAACCGGACATCAAGATCATAATGATCACCGGGTACAGCAGCTACATGGAGGAGCTCGATGAGCTCAACATAGATGAGATGCTCATGAAGCCCATCCCACCCGAAGACCTCGTCGAGATAGCGAAAAAGACCTTGACGACCGAAGAACATCCATAACCAAGTCCTCGGGCCAGGTCCGCATAATCGTCTGCACCCTCGACGAAGGTTACATACCTACATGTGCTCCACGTACACATGAAACAGCGGAACTATGGGGTCCAGGTTCATTGTCGAGGAAAAGACATATACTGAAAGACAAAATAGTTCATTGATGGCCAAAAAAGTCACGATCAGTATTCCGGTCAAGCTCAAGGAGAAGATCGACGAGTTCCTGGAGGCGAGTAAACCCGAGTTCGAGGACGTGGAGGATTTCATACTGTTCCTCTTATCCGAGTTCCTGAGCGACGAGGATGAGCCCGAGGAAGACGAACTCCTCGAGAAGAGGCTGAGAGCCCTGGGTTACATAGAATAAGTGATGATCCAATCCTACCGACAACTCCAAAAGGTGAACCTGTTGCGGCGCCTGCATCAAATGCTCGTATGAGGGTAGGTTGTGTGTAGGGTCCAGATACTTCGATTATGTTTTAAACAGAACAGCAGGTTTCGTTTCTGGAAGGAAGCGGCGAATCTAGGTTAGTCCCCTTATCGTAACCTCGTCTGGTCGTTATGCGCCTTTCCTTCCATTCTCAATAATAACGTTGACCGATGTATTCGCGTTACAACATAAACGAAGCCTATAGACATGCGAAAGATTACAACCCCCTCGTTGAGCATCTCTCTAGGCAAGCACACGGGCCTGTGTAGTTAACATAATAAATGGCTAACGCCTAGAGGAAATATGGGGGAACCATGGATGAGTGAACACTACGTCTGCCCATTCTGCGGCCAGATCAGGGAGACGAAGAAGAGTATGGACTTCCATCTACAGTACGGCCACGCGGATCTCTACCCCTTAATGAAGAGGGAGACGACTGCAGTCGACCTCGAGAGGAAGCTCGATATACTGCGAGAGAAGAAGACCCTCCTAGAGAAGGAGATACGGATCATGCAGACGATCATCGAGGAGAAGGCCCACGAGCCTGAATAGGGTACCTCTTACACGTTTTTACACATCGACAAACGATGGAAGTCATTGATTAGGGAATTCATTACCAAGAAGACTCCATAATTCGCACTTATTCCGTCATTTTTTATATTATTGGCTGTCTTCTCAGGAGGCGTGTAATAAAATTATATGAAAAGAGGTTAGGACTCTATGAACTGCTTGTAGACGACCCAGGCTATCCCGAGTATCGCGAGGCCTCCGACGGCGTAGAAGACCGGGTTGAAGCCTTCTCCCTCTGGCGGCATCTCCGCCGTGAAGCTGCCGGATAGGTCGCCCACGGACACCGTGTGGCTGCCCTCCTCTCCGGAGACGCCTGTGAACTCCACTGTTTCACTTGCCTCGCCGACGAGGGTAACCGTGTCTTCGTCGACCTTGGAGCCGTCTATGAGGAGCTCGGCCGTGTAGCTTCCCGCCTCTTCGCCTACGTTCGTGACCGTAACGGACACGGTGACTGGTTCCCCGATCTCAACGGTCGTCGGGGAGACTACCAGGTTCGATAGGACGAACTCGGCGGGGGCTGGTGGCGGAGTCGGCGTCTCAACCGTGAAGCTGCCTGAGAGTTCACCTATGGACACCGTGTATGTGCCGTCTGTGTCCTCGGTCACGGTGAACTCGACGGTTTCGCTGAATCCGCCGTCAAGCGTCACAGTATATTCGTCGACCTTGACTCCGTCTATGAGGAGCTCGGCCGTGTAGCTTCCTTCCTTTTCGCCTACGTTCGTGACTGTCACTGATACGGTGACTGTCTCATCGGGCTCGACTGTGCTCGGTGACACGACGAGGTTCGATAGGACGAACGCGGCTGGCTCAGGCGGCTCTGGCCCTGGCCCCTCCTCCGTCTCCACCTCGAATGATCCTGTCAGGCCGTTGACGTCTACAGAGTATGTCCCCGGCGTGGTCTTCTTCACGTTCCAGGAAACGGTATCAGATTCGTCGACACCGAGGGTTACATCCTTTGATCCCTCGACGACGCCGTCTATGGTTAATTTGATGGTCTTGGTGCCTGACTTTGTCCCCGTGTTCTTAACTTTCACGGATATCTGGACAGTCTCATCGGGCTCGACCGTAGTCGGAGATATGCTGAAGTCCGATAGCACGAAGTTAGCCGAGGGCGGTGGGGTATAGCCTCCGCCGCCGCTTGGGACGTATAGATAGAACGTGGTTGATCCAGCTGGATTGGTGTCCTCTCTGACGTATATGGTGTATGTGCCGCCCGACCAATCGTTTGGGATCACGAAATAATAGGTCTGAACTGTTACGGTCGAATCTTGCCATTGTGCAGCCCACCGCGGGTTTCCACCTGAATCAGTAACCTGCAGGAGCACGAAGTCATTGACGGTAAGGTCAAGTCCAGTTATCTGGACCTTTATTGCGTCCCCACGGTAGTATCGAGACTTGACGGGCGTGATAGAGACGGTGGGTTCGCCTACCCCTGCTGTCACTGTAGGCATCATCGATAGCAGTAGGAGGCCGAGAACGAGACTATAATAAATCTTCTTCATCCATCTTCACCTCATAACACAGTAAACTCGAATTCCTCCACAGTGGGCGTATGTGAGCTGCCGTCGGGCAGCTTGTCGCTCCAGACGAGCACCTGTACGTTGTAGGTGCCTGCCGGTGCGCCGGAGGCTATGTATGCATCGACGGTATACGGTACTGAACCTCCTGGGGCAAACGAGCCAGTATCTGTGTAAAACTTCACAACGCTGTCATCTGGGGCTTTTATCGTAATATATACCCTGTAAGACGTTAAACCGGATAAACTTGTGTAGGTGTATGGTGGAGGCATGGTAGTGTAGTAATCCGTAGCCTTCTCCACCTTCGCCTTGACTCTTACGGTGCTTCCCTTACTGAAAGTATCCTCTAGAACGTTTGAGGTATCGTACGTGTCTGCTTCTTTAACATCAAATAGATATGTACCGGGATAGGGCGCGACGAAAGCGAAGAGTGCAATGATGTACGAGTATAACGTGCTTATCGTGATGACTGCTAGTATGGTTATCGCGATCAAACGTTTAGCATCGACAGTAACAACTATTCCTTCATCGTTAGTTGACATTGATTTTCAGAAAATAAAGTAGGTTCTATGGATATGTAAAGCTTGTGCATAGGTTCGACTCATGATACGTATGATATTGATAAAAAGCAATGTAAAGTTCATATAATTAGCTAAATTTCTTGAAAACGAGGGTGGTGAGGGCGACGGGGAGCGCGCTCAACGAGAGCAGGAAATAGATGTTTTCATCCGAGTGGATCATGATTATCTTCTCCATGCCGTTTATCTTCACGACGTGTCTTCCAGGCTGGAGGTCTCTGACGTCGGCCTCCGTCTGGCTCAGCGTGAGCCTCGGACACAGTAGTATCTCATTGACGAGGGTGTCGTTCATGGAGTCGAGGGCGCAGAAGTAGTATTGGCCGAAGCCGAGGGAGTCTACCTCGATCTCTGCGTTTATTGCGCCTTTCGAGTTCGTCTGGAGAGGGTTCGAAGATATGAGGTGTATCTCCGGGACTGAGTCGAAATGGTCGTAGCAGCATGTTATTTCCGTGTCCTCGGGTGGCGGCGTCTTGAACTTGATCTGGACTTCGCCGGTGACGTAGTCGACCGTCCCTGATCCTCCGTTTGACCCTAGAAGCTTTCCTTTGCCCTGGTCCACCAACTCCTCTACGCCGTCTGTCACTCTCAGCGTCCCGGGTTTCATGGGGGTGTACGTGAGCGTGTGTTTGTGTGTCCTGGTGTCGCCGTCTCCTGAGCCGAAGCCTTCATCCAGGGCTGTCTCCGCTGGCCAGCCGTCGATGTCAGGATCACCGCTCTTTTTCATCATCATCAACGCGACGCTGGCTGAAGCCGCGAACCCGTCGCCCTCCAGCGGAAAGTCCTCTTCAAGGTAGATGTAGTCTAGTAGGTTCAGCTGCGGTATTACGGTGAACGTGGTCGTCGCCTTGATCGACGAGTCTGCCTCTTTGACTATGAGCTTGTGGAGCCCACCCGGGATCTCTGGCACCTTGAAGGTCATCTGATAGTAGCCGCTGTACTCGCTGGACGTGGCGTTCAACGCGCCTGCGCTGCCGTCCCACACCTTCACTGTGTCGAGGTAGAGTATGGCGGTCAACCCGCCCCCGATGTCTCCTTCCCTCCCCTCCACGAGCACGGTTTCTGAGACCTTGGCGTTTCTCGGGGTGACTATGGGCTCGCTAATCGACGACACGGTGGAGGGAGTGAATGTAAATGCTGTGAGAATGAACAGCATCAGATAGGTTATCCCCTGCATCTTCTTCCTTCTATGGACTGGCGTTGCTTGCTTGCGGCGACCGGTCAAACGTTGTTCGAGTGAACCCATCGACGCCCGTTTTATAGTGTTAATGGAGTCGTGATATCGAATTGATCCGGGGTATTAAATCATAGCCAGTCTGCCTTGTTCCTAAAAGATTAATACTTGTATGGATAAATTCAGGTTACCCAACAAGTGAACAACGTAAAGGTGTACGAGATGGAACAGGGTAACGTGGTATACATAGGCAGGAAACCGGTAATGGCCTACTGCCTTGCCGTGATGACAGTCCTCAAGGCAGAGGACAGTGAGGTGACCCTCATGGCCAGGGGAAGGGCCATCAGCACGGCGGTGGACGTGGCTGAGATTGTGCGGAACCAGTTCGTGGCGAACCTGAAGGTGAAGGACATCAGCATAGGCACCGAGCAGCTGGAGAACGAGGACGGTAGCCCGAGGAACGTAAGCAAAATATCCATACAGCTCGCCAAAGACTAGCAACCATACACTTTTTCTTTATTTTGAGACCGAGACCCAGAGTCTTCGTTTATGAGAAGGTGCTGGGGATAAGCTGGAATTTCTCGTTTAAATATCGCATTTATTGGGTTAAGACCCGCTCCCGGTCTTAATCATTAGCAGTATTTCGCCCGCTATCTCCCTTATGGAGGCCTCAATCTCCCTAAGGCCGTCGTCAGCTTTACCGATACTGGTGACAGCGCCCTTCAGATTGGTCTTAATCGTCTTCACGGCATCCAGCTGCCTTTCTATTTCCCCTATCTTTGCCTTCAACTGCGAGAGGTCGAGTTTAACCTCTTCCCGTAGCGAGGATGCCACCAGCTCGGAGCGCGCGATCTTGTAGGCCATCTCCAGCGCCAGCGGGTCGCCGTCTTCAGGCACGCTGCACACGATCTTCTCGCCGTCGAACCTTCGGAAGCATCCGCAGCTTGACGGTGCCTTGGACTCGTGGACGGCCCCGATTGCGTAGTGGGCTACCCGGTTCTCTTTCGCCTTGTCTAGCTCCTTGAGGAAGTTGTTCTTACCCGTCAGTGTGACTTTAGTGTTCTTGGCCTCAACTACTATGCGGCGATCCATGTTTCCCGTGTCCCTTGGGTTGATGTGTATTAGGACGTCACCCACTTTTCCGAGGGGGCCGCTATTGTCGCCCACGAACTCAACGGTGTCCTCGAAGTCTCGTGCCGTTATGTTAACCCACACGTACACGTTGTCCTCGAAGTCGCCTCCCTTCGCGGTGCCCTTCTCATGTTCTGCCTCGGCAGCCTCCGCGGCGCCCAGGGCCACCATTACCTTCTCGAAGCCCGCTTCCATGGACTTCTTGAGCTTCTGGAACCCGGTGCCCTCCCTGTCCGCGTCAAGCTCCTGCTGAAGCTGCTTCCTGAACTTGCCGAGGGGCGTGGAGTCGTCGTCCGGGTTGAGTATCTTGTAGATGACGCTTCCCTGCTCGCCGAAATGGGCGTCCAGAGTGCGCTTCAGCTCGCCGTTCCTTCCAAGGAACCTATCCATCGAGTTTACGAGAGTTCCCTTGTCCGAGAATATCTTCTCCAGCTCGGAGTCCATCTCCCGCTGCATGGCCTCGAACTCGCTTCGCACATAGTCGACACGGGTGGTGGTGTCCATGACCTGTAGGACTACGGCTCCCACCTTCAAGGCGCGTCTGATGTAGTCTATTCTCTTTTCCTCGTCTAATGCGGCCAGAATGTTGTAGAGTTCTGGGTCGTCGATTCTCAGGCCCTTGATGTCCACTGCAAGGCTTTCGACATCCAGGGTCACCTCGGTGAGCGTCACTCCCTCCACCTTAAGTCACCTTAACTGTAAGATGCCGGTACAGATTTTACCATAAGTTTTATGGAACACAAACCGTTAAACAGAAATTCGAAACTTAGTTGCCATAGAACGTCTTCTAGTCTGTTCAGATTTAAAAATTCAATTAATAAAATGTATATTATTTCTGCTTTATTTTCGTCAATCGTCGAAAATAGGGCGTAATTTATTCCGTACCTATGATTTTTTTTAATGTTTTAATTCAATTAGTATCTGTTTTTTGGCTAGGTATCCACCTTTCCCAACCTTTATGGTTCAATGGTTAATGAACATTGGAGGTTTGGGCTTCTCAGCGCTGTCCATTTACGCGGGCGGGATGCGGTTTGGCGTCGGAGGGGACTTGGGATGAGCTCGTTAGGAGCTTGGCGAGGGATCTGGGTCGCTCCTTGAGGGAGGAGTTGTACTGGGCTCACTACAAGAGGCTAAAGTCCCAGAAAACGACATCTGAGAAACTAGTTTACGTGCATCTTCTACGGTCTCAGCCCCAGACCTTCACAAGCATCCTCAGGTCCCTAGACCTCAGCAGCTATACCGTCGACCAGGCCCTCAGGCGGCTCAGGGTCCGGGGGCATATAATCCAGGATTCCAGTTATCTTTACTGGGTCTCCGAGCCCGAAGCGGATAGGTAGACTTATTAGCTGAATTTTGTGGGCTGCTTTGGTTTCTTCGGGTCCCGGCTTTGGTTTCTCCGCTATTTTGAGGAAGAGTTGTCCGAGTCAAGTACTGAAATAGTGCATGTCCGCTGCGTCTTGCGGGGCGACGTCGCCAGGATGTACAGGGAGCTCGAGAGCCGGGGGCTGGTGAAGAGCGTACGGGAGGCCGTCACCCAGGGTATCTCGGCCTTCTACGAGAAGGTGATGGAGAGGGATCTGCTGGAGGCCAGAGCAAAGACGAGCAACCAGCTGGCCGAGAGGCTCTAGGAGGGAGACAATGGAGGCTAGAACGCGGCTCCTGGAGAAGGTCAACTTTAATGCTAGTAAAGTGGACGTCTCGGCTGCGGTGGCCAACAGGCGGCTGCTCGACGGCTACCTGGGGCAGCGGGCCCTCAGCCCCGGCAGCGTGGAGGGCTACACCAGCGCCCTGGCCAGCTTCACCAGGCACGTGGGGCTTCCCCTAGAGGAGGCCGGCGAGCTCGACGTGGAGACGTGGTACAGGGAGGCACGGGCCGGCGGCCTCATGGCCAGCAGCACGGTGATATATGCCGTCTACCTAGAGGAGCTGCTCAGGCACAGCCTCAGGGGGCGTGGCCTCGGGGCGCGGGCCGCGGAGGCCAGGGCGGCAAGCATCATGGACGGCGTGCCCCTTGGGGACCTGCGGCGGGAGATTAGGCGCCACAGCGAGTTCAGGGAGATGCTGATCCTGCGTGACGAGGAGGCGGCCATCTGGGAGGCCGCCGCGTGGCCCAGGGCCAAGGCCTTCATCGCCGTATCCCGGGACTCGGCGTGCCGCAAGGGCGAGCTCATCAGCGCAAGGATACGGGACCTGACGCACCGTGACGGCTACAGCGAGCTCCGCGTCCATGGGAAGACCGGGGAGCGGACGATGCCGCTGGTCGAGTCGGTGCCGGCGCTCATGGACTGGCTGGAGGCCCACCCAGGACCCCGGCCCGGTGCGCCGCTCTTCGCCACCGTCTGGAGGGGGGAAGCCCGGTTCATGGAGGAGTCGGCCCCCAACAAGCTCATGGACCGCCTCTGCGTGAGGGCGGGCGTCCGCCGCATAAGGCCCCACATGTGGAGGCATACCAGGCTGACGGAGTGGGCGAGGGCCGGGGTCGGCGAGTACATGCTCAAGAGCCTCGCAGGGTGGACGCCCGACAGCCGCATGGCCTCCAAGTATATCCACCTCAGCGGAAGGGACCACATACCCGCGGTTCTGAGGCTCGAGGGCGTGACCGGCGGCCTCGACGACTACACCAGGAAGGCGCTGGACGCGGCGGTGGAGCTCATGGCCAGCGAGGACCAGGAGACCAGGGTGTTCGCCCTCAAGACCTTCATGCGGCTCAACGGCCACGGCCAAATGCAGACACGCCTTGGAGGCTGGGAAGGGTGAGCGGCGAGCTGCCTCTTGAGAAGCTCCGGGCGGTGTTCATGGGCGTGAGGAGGCTCAAGGAGGACGTGGAGCGGCTGGGCGGCGAGGTCACGGTGAAGACGTCGATCGTCTTGGAGCTGGACGACATCGAGGACCTAGAAAAGGTTGATGGGACGTGGATCGAGGCCCTCGACAAGGCGGCCATAGAGATAGCCGGGGACCCGGCTAGGGGTGAGTTCATGAAGCTGATGGCGGAGACGTGGCTCGCCGCGGACCCGGCCAACAAGGAGATCCTGAGGCCGGCGTGGCAGAGGCTCGTCTTCAGGGACGGCCTGGGGAGGTTCATGGAGGGATGAACGGAGACGCTGAGACGCTATACAACCTGGCTGAGACCAGGCGGAGCTTAGACGAGCTGTACCCGGTGCTGCTGGACGCCCACGGCAACCTCATAGACGGCAACAGCCGGCTCGACGCGGCGCCGGACTGGAGGACGGAGACCCGGGAGAACATCAGGACAAGGTCACAGCTCTGGCTCGCCCGCATAGTGGCGAACAGCTGCAGGCGCGTCGTCAGCCGCGAGGAGAGGGCGGAGCAGATCACGGAGCTGGCGAGGAGCCTGATGGAGGAGGGGGTGCCGAGGATGGACATGGTGTCCACCGTCTCGAGGCTCACCACGTTCTCGGACAGGTACGTCAGGAAGCTGCTGCCCGACGAGTACAAGCGAGGCTATACGCCTCCCGGTAAATCGGAACTCAGTTCCGAATACGAGGATTTAGCTAAAAGAAATGAGTTTGCCGAGGCGTTGAACGCCCTCGGTGTCACCGTCCCCGCTGAGCACTTGCCCCGTGTCCCAGCAGCGCCTACCGTTTCCTCGGAGGGACACGAGGCACCGGCTGAGTCGGGGGCACCGGCGCCCCAGCCTAGCAGCGGCGAAATCCCCCAGCTGCAAGATGCGGCGCCGGTCAGCTCCGATGAACAGATCACTGTCCCCACTGCGCCGCGGCCCGAGGCCGACGCAACGGTAGCCCACGACGCAGAAATGCAGTCGGGGACCCCAGAGCCCGAGACGCCTGCACCAGCGGAGGGCGGGGCTCTGGGCATCCCGGCTGAGGGTGAGCCGCGGGAGGAGGCACTGGCCCACATACGGCGGTTCTTCGACGAGCACCCCGAGCCCGACGAGGAGTACCTAGCGTGGGAGGTCGCCATCAAGATAGGGGTGCCAACAAAGGAGGGCCTGGAGCTCATAGGCCTCGTCAAGAGGGAGCGAGGCATCGAGACAGAGAAGCCGCGGCGGCGGGACCAAGAGGCCCCTGGAGAGGTGATGTGCCCGCTCTGCAGCCGCGGGGGAGCGAGCAGGGAAGAGATACTCGGCCGCGTCCGCGACTCAGCCGTGGGCCAGCTTACGCTCTGGGAGTTCGTCATGGAGGAGATGCGGTGAGCTTCACCGAGAAGATCGACGTGCTGGACCTCATCATCAACGTGATCAAGGAGCACGAGGAGAAGCTCGACGAGCTGGTGGAGCGCCTCGAGAAAACTTGTGACCGCTGCCCTTTAATCAAGGACAGCCAGCGGGAGGACTGGCTCTGACAGAACAGGATCTGTACGCCGAGGAGTTCAGGATACAGGCAGAGGCCTTCAGGGCCATTGCGCGCCTGGCGGAGACCCACGCAGAGACAGAGAAGGATCGAGGCATGATCGCCGTTGCCCTGGGTCTCGCGGAGGTGTGTGAGATGCTGGCCGAGGCCCGGGAGGAGAGTGTCGAGGGGCGTGAAGCCGATGGATGAACATTTACGGAAAACACCCCAGAGTGCCGATGCTCAACATGCCTCGACTCAAGACTGTGGGGGATGGTCCTCTCTTGGACGAGTCTCGTTCCCGCTCCATGATGTGCACGTTCAACGCCTGGAGGGAGGTTGGAGCCCGGTTTGACGCCCCAGCAGAAGTCGAGGAAATCCTACGAGGAGATAGTTGACGCCATAATGGGGGCCCTGCCGGTGAGGAACTACGTGACGGTGGAGGAGCTGGCGCGTAAGACGGGGAGCAGCTGGGAGACCGTCTGGCGGTGGCTCAGGCTCATCATGTACATACAGGGGCAGCCCCGGGTCGACAGGATGAAGTCGCCTCTGGGCCGCGGCGACGTCTACAGCAGGGAGCGGGTGGAGCATGGCTCCAGGAAGGCGAGGCGTAGCTGATGGCTGAGGATGTCAGGCCATCGGAGCCGCTGTTCCTCAATGACTACCCAAGGGGCGAGTGGATGGACTCGGCGGACGTCTGCGACGTGTGCGGCGCCAGGCACCATGTAAAGGTGAAGGAGGTGCATAGCGACGGCCTTTACGGCGTCGTCGAGATCGTGGAGCGTCACGGCCCCGGGTGCCCCATGAGGTTCGAGGCCTACCCATACGAGAGAAGCGACCAAGCGGGCTGGGAGTACGCGAGCGAATCGGTGGAGTTACTGGGCCGCGAGTATACGCCCCTCAAGGCGAGGGGCAACGTGGGCCCGTGCCTCGGCTGCGGTAAGCTCATCGTCGGGGTGCCCCTGATCCTGTTCATAGACGAGGGCCGTGGCGGCGAGCTGGACTTCTGCTTCGGCTGCGCCTTGGAGCTGGGGATAATCGACAGGCTGAGGAGCGGGAGATGAGCGCTAAGACCATAGTCGTCAGGGACCGGGCCACCGGGAATCCTGTTCACGTCCCCATATCGAGCGTACCCGAGGAGATAAGGCCCGACAACTGGTTCGAGAACGCCTACTGGATGCACAGGCCTGATGGCGACGAGTTGAAGCCCATCGTGGAGAAGCTGCTGGGCGAGGACCCTCTGAGCCGCGACGAGGCGGCCAGGCTAGCCCAGTACATGGTCGACTACGCGGCCCACATAGCCGTGACGGTGTGGCTGTTCTCGGGAGGCCGGAACATCGACTACTACAGTGGGCTCGTGCGGCGCCTGAGGCAGATGCGTGACACGGCGACCAAGAGGAAGCACGTCATGAGGATGCTGCAGCTGGGGCTGGAGCACAGCCTGGGCTTCCTCTAGGAGGGTTGGAGTATGGGGGAGATACTGATAGGCTTCGAGGTGGGGACGGGTGAGGCGGTCCACATCGACCCCGACCACCTACTCGGTACGGGTCTCACGCAGCAAAGCGGGAAGACTACGACTCTGAACGCCATCATCTACAGGGGAGGCCGCAGGGCCATCGCGTTCAGGACCAAGCGGGGCGAGATCGATATGGACGTCGCCCAGCATCTTCAGCCCTTCTACAAGCAGCCGAGACGAAGCCGCAGCAAGTTCATCGACAGGAGGTACGTGCAGTACATCCTTGAGGCCAGCGAGGACAGGAAGATGAGGTTCGAGGAGGCGTGGATCATCCGTGCCTGTGACCGAGCCCAGACCTTGAGGGACGTCTACGAGAACATTCAACGCCTTCAAGGTGACGCCACAAGGGGGTTAGACAAGGACCAGTACCTGAAACTTGAGACATACTTCAAGGACATTCTTCCCCAGCTGGAGGAACGGGAGTGGGCGACAACGCTTCCCCTGAAGAATGGAGTCAACTTGATGGACCTGGAGCCCCTCAGCGACGAGGTGCAGTGCCTGGTCATCGAGAGGACCATCGACTATGTTCTCAGGAACATGAAGGACGTCATCATTGTGCTCCCGGAGGCCCGCAAGTTCATACCCCTCGGCTCCAGGACCCCGGTGACAAGTACGGCGGTAAGGATGGCCTCAGAGGGTGCTGTACTGGACTTGGATCTCTGGGTGGACAGCCAGACCTATAGTAGCATAGATAACGAGGTTCGTAAACAGTGCGGGACACAGATCCACGGTGTCCAGATGGACAATAACGAGGCCCGGACAATAAGTGATCTTCTCGATAAACGGTGGGACTTCCGGGCCGTGAAGAAACTACGGCTTGGCCACTTCTTGGTGAAGACCAAGGACAAGCGGTACAAGCACGTCTATGTCCTGCCCGCCGGCGTCCCAGAGGAGATGGGCCGCGGGGTGGCCATGGGGGAGCTGAAGCCCGAGGCGGTCAAGGACTACCTAGCCCAGAGTAGGGCTCAAAAGATCGATGGTGATGAGGAGATGTATAGATCGAGGTATGAGGAATCCCAGCGAGAGCTGGAAGAGTCACGGGCCAGGGAAGAGGGCCTAAAGGAGGAGCTCCGGGAGTCCCATACAGACGGCGAAGACCAGGAGCTCAGGGATAGGGTCAGCACCCTCGAGGCTGAAAAGAAGACCCAGGCCACAGAGCTCAATGACCTGAGAGACAAGGTGAAGCGGTTCGAGGGCGTGGACGTCAAGAGACTCAAGGAGACGGTGGCTGTCCTCAGTAAGGATCTGGAAATCTATTCCACCTTTAAGGGGCTTCTTGTCAAGATGCTTGACGTCGACCAAGTCAAGGCGGTGAGTTCACCCGAACAAGCAGCGGCGCCGGTGGACATGGGCATGGTGGCCACCCTGGTTGATGAGCGTCTGGCCCAGGTGCTGAGGGAGTCGCCGCCTGAACGCGTCGTGGCCATTAACCTATCGGAGGCCGTGAGGGAGCTGATCAGGGAAGACTTCACGTCGAACATGGCGGAGCTCATCGGGGGCCTGACGCCTGAGCCGAGGCGGGCCGCCTTGATTATTCGTGAGCATGGGACCATCAAGACTAGGGACCTCTACTTTCACGTGAGGGGGAAGGAGTCGAGGGGCCGGCTGCCGGTCAACTTTAACACCATGGTGAAGAAGCTGGAGAACATCGGGCTGGCGACGCGTAACCCGAATGCGGGGCTTATCTCCTGGACGCTGCGGGACCTCGTCGACGGGAGGCTCATAGACGTGGCCGAGGAGGAGGCCCGGCGGCAGCTCGAGGAGTACCTGGCGAGCCTGCTTCTCCCGGGGGATCAGGGCTGAGCCGCTGGTGTGTGCCTCTGTTTCGATGCGGTTATAGATGAGCCTGTGAATATGGTTACTGGAAGTTGATGAGAATAACGTAGCTGGAGATAAAGATGGAAATACGCTCACGCGATGACAGTGTTCCCATATTATACATAATAAGAGCTTTTCAAATAATTCTAAGATATGACAGAATTAATGCGAGGAACGCCCTCGCCTACGACAGGGAGATACTGTCAGCGTGTGGCCGTATCTTCAGGTCAGACGCGATAGCCCAGGCCTTCCTCTACCTCTGCAGGCACGGCGCCGCGACTGGGTGGCTCCTCCAGGTACAGCTGGGGCTCCCCGAGGCCACGGGCCACCGGGTCCTCAGGAACCTGCGGGCCCTCGGCATAGTTGAGCCAATCCTCAAGGTCCCTCAACGCCGCATGAGGCGCAGCGGGCCCATGCCCACGATATGGGGCCTCGTGGGGCACTGCAGCGACGAGGAGGTGGCCAGGGCGATGACGCTCCACTACCGGACTCTGAGCCCCAAGTACAGGGCAGCCGAGAAGGTGGCCCAGACCATCCTGGACGAGTTCAGGCTGGACCAGCCCCGGGAGGTCAGGTACACCGACATCATGGTCAAGGTCAAGGCGATGAAGATACCGTACAGCGGCCCCGACGTCGCGGATCTCGCGGCCCAGTACCTCCACGAGAAAGGCATCAAGGTATGGCGATAACGTTTCATCAACAATACATTCAAAAAAGTTTAGATGAACTACTTGTATGAGAACACCTTAAAGATTTAATAAACATATCAAAGTTATTGTTATTGGATGAACTAAATTTAAAACTAAACATAAATATAATGGATTATGATTCACTGTTAGCAGATGTCCAACAAGAATCAGTATATCCTTCTATTGACGACTTTCATCTTGGTCGTTATAGTCGGATATTATTATGTTATTTACATCGGTGAGACGCCGATCGTTGGACCTGGGGGATTAGTTGTCGAGATCCAGACAGATAGAGAGGCATATGTTCTCGGGGAAGAAATCGAGATCAGCGTATATCTGTACAACGACCGGTTGAGGCCCGTGAGGATAGAGCAAGGAGAATTAATTGTTGGAACACCTTTGTGGATACGCCCTCCACTCAGCGATGTTTCGATGATTCATTTCATAGAGGGTTCGTCTATGACCATACCGGCGAGGTCGAGAGTGTTATGGGGTAAGACCACGTTTGAGCCTAGATCCACTGGAGGTTATGCCATAGAATATCTAGGCGAGAAGGTCACCATAAGAGTACTTTTCAACAAAGAAGAATCAACTTTTTAATAAATAAGGAAATTTCTTAGGAAAGCCTCCGAGAAAAAGGTTGAATGTGATTCACTGGGTTGTTACTTGGTTGCGCCTAGATAGTACGTATGACCCGATTCTTACTGTTCTAAAAAATAGTATTATATTTTAATGACATTATATCAATCTGGAAGGGTTTGAGGCCGAGAAGATCCCAGACAAAGGTACGGGTGGGGTGATACGACGTGAAGCTGACGAAGAGGAACGCGATCGCCATCACCTGTATCCTGGTCGCTGTTTTCGTTGGCCTACAGGTTCTTCGGCATCGGCATGATGAACGGCCTCTCTCCGTGTTCCACCAAATCGGCGCCGTGGGCTACCCCGAGGAGATAAGCACCGGAGGGGCTGCTATAAGAGTCACGCCCATGGATCTGCCGGTTAGGTTCAGGGTCGGCCGCGTCGACTCGACGATCCACTCCCACTGTTACAGCGTGGAGCTGAGATGGGGCGAGAGGGTGAGATACCGCTTCTACTCCTCTAAACCGATCGATTTCATGATAGTCTTCTCGGATGGGAAGTGGCCCGACACCGGTTATCTTGGTTCAGGTGCCGTAGTGGTGGCCAACGAGACCTCGATCTCGTCTTTCGAGGGTGAGTTCATGGCTCGTTCAGGGGGGTACCTCAGCTTCCATTTCAATAGGAGCTGGGGCCCGCTCGATCCACCGGAAACCTCGGTCGTCAATTTTAAAGGAGCTTACCTGTGGCCGTTTAGATGAAGGTTTATTATAGAACTTTGAGTCCCAAGTACAGGGCCGCCGAGAAGGTTGCCCAGACCATACTGGACGAGTTCAGGCTGGCCCAGCCCATGGAGGTCAGGTACACGGACATCATGCTAAGGGTCAAGGCGATGAAGGTACCTTATAGCGGCCCCGACGTCGCCGACCTGGCGGCTCAGTACCTCCACGAGAAAGGCATTAAAGTCTGGCGATAAAGTTTGTAATACCGCCTTATAGAACCAAAAAAATAGAGAACTAATGAAGTTTTAAAAAATGAGTTATAAGAAAACAATAAATTATCATTAATTTTTAAATCATTTTAAATATATATCATGTAGTAAGGTCTTTAAAAATAGACAAGTGTTTGATATGGGCATAAGATTGTTTAATATGAAAATAAAAATTATTAGAAGGGTGAGTGTTCTTTAATTCTATGTCTAAGAAGGACTTGGTTGAATCTCTAATACAAAACGGAGAATGTCAGACAATCGAGTTCAAGGATTTCGATATTTTGAGTAACCCTTTCAAACTCGCAAAGACTATCTCTTCAATAGCCAATGGTAGAGGTGGCTCACTTTTAATCGGTGTGAGAAATGATGGCTCCCTCAGTTCAAACAAGTATAATGAAAGGCATAGAAGAACGATTTATAATACGATCTCAGATAGAATTCAGCCAATTATTCATGTCGAATTTAATCATGTTCAAATGAACAGTGACTCTGAAATATATCATCTTGAAATCCCGAGCAGAAAAGACCTTCTGCATAGTGTAGTGGATAGTAATGGAATAAGATGGTTTATTCGATTGGGCGATCAAACTAAAGAGATTAAATTTGAAGAATTGCATCTATATCAACAACAAGATAGTGTTGAGGTAAATATTCCTATACGAGATAGATTAGAATCAAATTCAATGAAAACGTGGAAAAGACTTTTTTCTCCTTTAATTAATCGTTTTGGATTTGAAAGTCTAACACTGTTATTAGTTATTGAGTTTTTACTGATGATAATTCCAATGATGAAAACTTTTAATTTTTATTGGCTTGGGATGAATATGAACCTTGATTTTATAGAGTCTGAATATTTTGTTATTTCTGTTGTAATTATGTTTATAGGAGTTTTTTCGTTTGAACGTTCAGCTAATATAATTGAACACATAAAAAGTACAAAATGTAAAAATTGTAATGAATATTTTTCATATAGACCAATCTCACAAAATGTGATTAGTAAAAGAAATACGAATTATGGAGAAGAATGGACCGTTCGCAACAAATATGAGTGCATATCTTGTGGCTTTAAAGAAGAAAAAATCGAATATGAAAAACATGAAGATTGAATGAGAGTTATTTTGATTTATTGAGTTTTGTTTTTAACTTGTTTGATTCTTTATGTGATATTCGATGAGTCATAACGTCCCTCATATTATGATTGTCATCAGACGAATGAGTAATTCTATGTAATTTACTTGCAGGTTCAAATACGATTGCCATCGCGGGCATTTCTTTAATATCCTTTATTTGCTCAAAACAGAATTTCCCCATGTATGCTCTCCCTTTGATATGATTGCATTTTCCATATTCTTCACCACATATTGAACAAGTAGAAGAACCATAGATAGCTTCTATACTGTTATATACTTGAGGCGGGAAAATTAATTTTTCATATCCTTCTATAAATTGAGGTATATTTCCATCATTAACTGAAAATAATCCCTTTGCAGCCATATGAGCTAAATGGATATGGGTTTCTGCAAGAACTAAAGAAGTCCAAGCATCATCACTATTATCCTTTTTTAAATTTATTATCATTTCAAATAATCTTTTTTGGCTTAAAATCATATGTTCTATACTTAATAATCCATTTGCCATTGACTCATTTTTTTCTTCTACGTATTTTTCTTTCTCTTTTAAAATTGATTTTAATAATTCATCTAATTTATCAACACTTTCTTCTTGAAATTCTAATCCTCTTGTAAAATAGAGATATTTTGTTCTTGCTCCTATTTCATCCAATATATATTTATATTTATCCATTTCTTTAATCATCATGAATCTCCTTAATAATTTCTGGCAGATTATTCAATCCATCTATATTTCCTTCATAATTTAATTTTTTATAATCTCCATTTCTAGTTTCTATTATATATTCCAATTTTAAATTTGCATTTTTTCTGGTACCTCGAATTCTATCATAAATATAATCTGAAATTATATTGATTGTAATGTTAATTAAATGTGGATTTTGAGCAATTATTATTGATGTAAAAAGGATTAATGGGGCAACAAACGTAAAAGATTGTTCATCTTTAAAGAGGATTCCATCTTCAAGAGGGGTGATATCAATCTCAGCTTGACGTATTAAAGAATGAATTGTTTTGGCTTCATTAGGGTATAGTAGTAAATCTGGGGTTTCTGCTGTATCAAAATTTCTGGGTAAGATGGCCATGAATTCAGGTTTTCTAAGTCCAAGCTTTTTCATTTTTTCCGATGCGTCTATATATTCTTGAATTTCAATCATGACGAAATTTTACTTGAACGTATATATAAATTATTAGCCATTCATGATTCAAAATCGCATTTTATACCCTTGTAAGAATAAGAAGCCCATCGTTCCAACATTCCCCAGAATTACTCGCTTTTTATCTACTAAATTTGGCATAAGGCTTTTGATGGGCTTCTTCCATTTTGAAATGTCTTCTTAGCACAGTGTCGATATAGTTGCTTCTCTTGCGGTTTTCCTCTTTAGCTGCCTGATCCACTCTCTCAAGCACCTCGGCGCTGAGGGAGATCGACACTTTTTCCTTCATTATTTGCCTCTTTAATAATATTCATCTTACTAGATACTAATATTTGTTACCCTTCTTTCCTACTTTTTCTCACCCACTTTTTTATCCCTCATTTCCCAAGAACACATCAAACATAGAGGGAGTCAGCCCTGTCAGAGAAAAACGCCCCAATGGTCAAACAGTCAACCAAGCACAGGAAGGAAGATGCTCGGCGTGACCCCTGGAAAAGCCTTAGGACGAGGCCTGGAGTCGTCGTCAAGAGCACGGCACAGAAGAGGCCTTAACCATGTCGGGGCTGCTGCGCGGGCTCAGACGAGTCCTCTGGGGTGCTCCGGCGCCCAAGGCCAAACGGTACGGCGAGACCAGCACACCCACCTCCAGTACCTACTACCGGGGCATGAACGAGGACTACCGGTGGTTCAGGCAGGACGAGCTCGTCCGTAAGTGCATCGTCTCCAACGCCCTCTTCGCCACCACAGCCGGATACGAGACCATCATAGAGGCCGAGAACCCCGACAGGTACACACACGTCGAGGAGAAGATAGACGAACTCAACAAGACCGTCAACATGGACCTGACGCTATTCGTGGCTCAGGTGAAGCGCAGCGTCTACGGGAAGACGGGCTTCGAGATCGTCCTCGACGAGGACGACTACCCGAGGCAGCTGCTGTCGTTGCAGAGCAACGACCTTAAGCCCGACATCGACGAAGACTGGACGCTCACAGGCTACACCTACAAGGGCAAGAAAGGCTTCTACGAGCCCGGCGAGGTCCTGTACTTCACGAACCTGCAGCTGGAGGCCGACATGCTGGGCCTCAGCGACGTCGAGCCCGTCCGCAGCGTATGCCAGGCGAGGCACGAGCTTCTCCGAGAGAACTTCCCCGAGATCGCTCGGAACCTGTGGGCCCCCTACGTCATCCTCAAGGCGGACACCAGCGGATTGCCGTCGGAGGAGGCCGAGAAGGCCATCGAGAGCCTCGCCGAGGTGGCGCGGGCCGGTAAGAGCATCGCGGTGAACGAGAGCGTCGAGGCCACCGTGGTGGACATGACGCCGGACATCGACGGGTTGAACGGGCTGCTTGACAGGCTGGAGCAGGCGGTCACCGCGAACTTCGGCACACCCAGGTTCCTCCTCGGGAAGCCCATAGAGAACAGGGCCACGGCGTACGCCGAGCTGGAGGCCTACGTCCAGGGCATCGTACACTCGATCCAGCGGTACCTCAAGAGAGAGGTGGAGCGCCAGTGGTACGATCGCTGGACCAGGAAGATCCTGGAGGACGAGGATGCGCTCACCGACACCCTGCCTGTCCAGATCAAGCACCGCTGGAACCCGGTGCGCACCATGGACGTCTACGCGATGGCCGACGCCGCAGCCAAGCTGTGGGGCAGCCACGGCATGGGGCCCCTCGGCAATAACTTGGAGAAGATATGGGAGCTCATGGGCTGGGACCCCGGCGAACTGGAGGAAGCTAAGTGAAACGACACAGGTTTCTCGCAGCGGTCCACAGCATCATGACCGGGGACGAGGAGCACCTAGCAACCTTCTACCTCATGAACACCACCGTAAACCGGAACGGTTGGGGGGTTAGCGACAAGGCCCTCGAGGAGGCCATGCCCACCATCCTGAGGAAACCCATAGGCTGCGGCCCAGGCTATAGTATCGACGCCCACTACCCGGAGCCCATGGACCTAGGGCGGTTCGTCACGTCGGACAAGCCGGACGGCTACGGCCTCGGGACGGCGGAGATCACGGACGCCACCGCCTGGGAGCACCTGATCACGGGAGAGTGGGGACCCATCTCCGTGGTGATCCTCAGCTACAGAGACACCTGCAGCAAGTGCGGAGAGGACCTCACCTACACCGAGGACCCGTTCAGCCACGACTGCATCGCCCGCCGCGAGGCCTACCTGCTTGTGGAGAGCTTCGTCTTCGAGCGGGTGGACTTCATCGACACGCCAGCGGTGCCTCAGGCGGGCTTCATCAACGTGGCGCGGGCCCAGACCCAGGTGCCCCTGGAGCTGTGCGCCCGGCTATACGAGTCACAGTCCAAACAGGACCCGGCCCAGGGACCGGGAGCCCAGACGGGCTCGAATCCCGAGGAAGAAGAGAGGAAAACACAGTTGAGCGAAGAGCTACAGCAGCGAGTCACAGAGCTAGAGCAGCAACTCACAGACGAGAAGAAGGTCAGAGAAGCCGCTGACGCGCGGGTGACAGAGCTTGAGGCGAAGCAACACGCGGAGATCGTGGAGAGCGTCCTCGAGGCGAGGGCAGAGGCGGGCCTGGTGACGGACATCGAGGCCGAGAAGGAGAGGTTCACGGAGTACCCCGAGGACGCCCTCCAGCAGATGAAGGCAGACGCGGTCAAGGCCGCGAAGGCCCAGGCATCCAAGGGGGAGCCCAAGGCCAAGTACGCGGGAACCAGCGACGAGCTCAAGACGGCTATTGAGGACACGAGGCAGCGCCTCTTCGGAAGGAGGAACACGTGATGGCGGCGGGAAGCATCCTCAAGGAGCAGCTCCTCGTCATCGAGGAGTATACCGTCAAGGCCAGCGAGGACATCGAGAAAGGCGAGATCGTCTACAACGACGGCAACGGCATTTTAGCCGCTCCGAACATGGCGGTTGGCCCCTTCATGATGGCCCTCCAAGCACACGACTACAGCGAGGAAACCACCCACAAGATCTCATGCGTCCTGGTGGGCTGCGTCGAGGCCCAGAAGGTCTCGGGCAGCGGCGCCGGTAAGAAGGGTCAGGCGGTCATGATCAGCGCCACCGCCGGAGAGGTCACCCTGTTCGTGAAGGGCGACGCGCCGGCCAGCTACGCCGAGGCTGACGTGCAGACGGCACTAGACACCAACATAGGCATCGTCGGGACGCTGGCGGAGGACGCCGAGGACGCGGACACGACGGCCAAGATATGGCTGGGGGTGAAGTGATGAGAGTCTGGTACTCAACGGTCCAGAGAGACTACTTCAAGACACCCGGCCCCAACGTCTTCGAGGCACAGGCAATCACGCCAGTGGACATCGAGAGCATCGAAGCCGTCGTCATCCTGGACGAGGTGCTCGGAGCAGCCCGGCCCAGGTACAAGCTACGCGGCCTCTGCAGGCCCATACGGATGGACAGCCTGACGGCGCGCATCGACGTCGCCACCGCGCTGGCGGGACAAGAGAAGGTGCCCGCCATGGTGGAGGCCGAGATCGCGGCCGAGGCCTACACGGCGGTGGACTTCGATCTCTGGAAGAACGTGGTCCACATCGTCGTCAGCGACGAGGCAGCCAAGAAGGCCGCCCACGACGTGCTGGCGCTGAACGTGGAGGACGCCGGCAACGACCTGGCACGCATGGAGAACAAGCAGATCACGGAGACAGCCGAGGCCTGCACCGAGAAGGTGAGCGGCACCGCCTACAGCGACTGGGGCGCCATGACGACGCCGCCCAACAGCGACACCAACCCGTGGCTGGCGATCAGGGCGAGCATCGAGTACATCGAAGGCAAGGGGTACGAGCCCGACTTCATGGCCATGCACCCGGGCATCTGGGGCAAGTTCGTCACCAACACCTACGTCCGGGACCTGGTTCACAGCGGCATAGCCACCGTCGGCGCCGCCGGCGGAGAGTTCACGCTGCCAGGGTACCCCACCATCAAGACCTTCACCGACTACGCCCTGACGGCGACGCCCACCGCATCCAAGGGGCCCCTGATCGGGGACAGCCGGGCGCCCGCCGTGGTGCTGGGCGAGGGCCCCACCGAGGCGGCCAAGTACAGGGACGAGAAGGCCGGATACGACGCCTACATAATACGCCAGTACCTGGAACCCAAGCTGGTTCTAGACGACGCCATAGACAAGATATGCACGTAGAGGGCCGGAGGGGCGGCCCCTGCGTTTGACTTCAGAGACAGAGTTCCCCGCCCAGAGGGGCGGTATCCCCTAACAACCGAGGTGAACGAGATGAAGAGGATAAGGTTCAAGGGAGCGAGGCGGAAGGGAACCCTAACCCCCAGAAGGCTCTGGGCGCCCGGCGAGGTCCTCAAGTTAGACGACGACGTCGCCGACGAGCTCGTGAAGGACCCGGAGTTCCAGCTGGTGAGGCCTAGGAAGAGGAAGGCGAAGAGCGGCTAGGCTAGGGGAAGGTGAGAGAAAGATATGGCCTACTGCACAGCCTCAGACGTCCGGCGGATCATACACACCAGCCTCACGGACTCGGAGATAACGTCGATCATCGAGATGAGCGACGCCCAGATCGACAAGCGGCTCGGCGCGCAGAGCCCGTCGGACAAGGTCGTCAAGAAGCTGAGCATGCTTCTCACGGCCAAGACCATCAAGGGCCGGCAGCCGAGGAGCGTAGCCGCCGGCGAGTACAGGGAGGACTCGGGGGACATCCTTGAGGTCTGGACCCAGGAGATCGAGGGTCTCTTCCGGCTCTACAAGTCTCCGACTATCAAGGCCTCGGAGTATCGTCACATCGACGAGGACGAGAGGTACCCGGAGGAGACTTAGATGCCCGCGTTTGAGAAGCCGTACCCGCCGAACCCCATCACGTACAGCCACTACGATACGCTGGTGGACGCCCTCGAAGCCAGGTTCGGCGCCGGGGCGGCGGGCTTCATCGGCGACCGGACCAAGATAGTGAACAGCCGGGGCAACGTCTGGGACAGGGCCGCCGGCAACGTACAGAGCGCCATCGACGACGTCCTCGCCGACACCGGCGGCGCCGTGTGGCTGCCTAAAGGTAAGATCACCGAGACCCAGCCCTGGACCATCGACGAGGTCTATCCCGTCCACGTCTACGGAGCAGGCATGTGCTACCACGACCTGGACTACGGCACCATGATCAGGTTCAACCTCGGCGGCGGCGTCCACTGCATCGACATAGGGAAGACCGGCGACACAGTTCACTTCGGAGGCCTCTACGACATGACACTCTATCCGGGGTCCGGCGACCGCGACGTGGTCCACCTGGACAGGGTGAGTGACTGGCACATGGAGCGGGTCTACATGAACCAGCCGAAGAGGCACGGCCTCCACGTGGAGAGCACCGGGGACAGCTGGAACATCTGGGTGAAGGACTGCCTCATCGAGAACGCAGCCCAGGTGGGGATACGCCTCGAGGGAGGCGCCGGCGCGGGGGTCATCCTGAAGAGCTACTTCCTGAACAACTACTTCTACTCCAACGGCATCGACATCGAGGCCGGGGCCCTGGACGGCACCGACGGTAAGGTCAGGCTGTGCCAGTTCCACAACAACCAGCACTTCAACACGGACGGGGTAGGCATGAGGCTCTACCGCCTGGTCGAGCAGATCCTCGTCATGGGGGCGATATTCTACGCCACTGTAGGAGACGCGATAGACGTCAGCGACGACGGGGCAGCCAACAAGTGCAGCAGGCTCAACCTCGGGCCTCTCCAGATCGACGGCCAATCCACGACGCCCAACGGCGTCGACCTAGGCGGCTACACCGACCACGTGGTCATAGACAACTACCAGATCTGGGGAGTCACAGGTACAGCCGTCAACGAGGGCGTCAACGTGACGAACATAACGAAGGGAGATGGGTACGAGTCATGAGCTATCAGTATGGCCAGTTCGGCGCCGGCTTCGACCTGGTGCGGCCCGAGCCCCAGGCACTACGGTTCGAGGAGCTCCTGGAGCTCCACGGCGAGGACATCACCGTGGTCAAGCAGACCGTCACCGGTCACGACGGCTACGGGCAGCCAGTCCTCAGCGAGACGACCTACACCGAGAAGGCCGTCGTCAAGACAGAGCTGGGCGAGAGCCTCCTGCCTCCGGGGGAGGTTAAGCGGGCGACGGTGGAGGTGCTGTTCACCCAGTGGGCGCCGGTTGGCGAGACCCTGTATGAGTTGGAGATCGAGGGCCACAGGTACCACGTGATGGGAGTCGAGAAGACGTCGGCGTACATGCTGGTGAGGGCGGAGAGGATGGTTGAGTGACTGACCCCAAGCTGACGCTGCTGGAGCTCCTCGAGGGAGGGTGGAGCCTCGGCTACGAGCCCACGTTCTCGGCTGACTGGCTCCAGGAGAAGGCCGAGTTCCCCCAGGTGGTGGTGAGCCACGTATTGACGACGCCCCGGCCCATAGGGTTCAGCGAGGACCCGGCGGCGGCCCAGCGCCGGTTCGAGGCCGTCTACTTTGTGGATGTCTGGGCCAGTGGCGACGCCGAACAGCGGTGGGAGCTCCTCGGGGAGGTGGACCGCATCCTTCACTCCAAGTGCAACAGTCCAGGTGGAGGCCTTGAGTACCTGGAGGTCTCGGCGTGGCGGGACCTGGATGAGGGCAATCTCAGGCCGCCACTTTTTCGCAGTCAGACTAGGGTAGAGGTGCTTTATTATGGTTAGTTACAAGGGAAAGGACCAGATCGAGTTCGGGCACAAGAACTACGACGAGGCGAGTTACGGGGGCAGCCCCGGGGCGAGCCCCGTGACGCTGTACAGGATAGGGTACGTGACCGAGCTCGCGCCGAGCTATGACCCCGAGCACAACAGGGTGTTCGCTCTCAGGGACGGCGGCGGCGAGGGCCGCCCCGTGGCTATACTGATGAGGCGCGAGAACGTGCGGTTGAGGCTTAAGTGGCTGCAGGGTCAGCTGGGCGACTACTACCAGAAGTACATCCTCGGGGGATACAACTTCTTCGCGGAGGCCAAGCTGTACCGTGACGCCACCGACAAGCTGTACCTGTACTGGACGGGGCTCAAGCTGGATACCCTGTCGGTTCAGTGCAGCGTCGGCGAGCCCGTCATCTGGAGCGCCGAGCTCATCGGGAAGCTCTACGACACCAAGAGCTCGACCATCCACAGCTACGGCGCCGCCCCGGGTACTCCCTGGGAGTGGGACGACACTTACGTCCAGGTGAGCACCAACGGCAGCGACTGGACCACCATAGAAGGCGTCACTGACTGGGAGTTCAGAGTCGACAACCAGCTCAAGCCCAACTTCGTGTTCAACGAGACTGGCTCCAAGCAGCTGAGCAGCCTCGAGGAGATGGAGCAGCTCTGCGACGCCAGGCTCACCATGAACCTTCAGGACGACACGTACCTCAGCTACCTCCTGGACCAGACGGAGATCTACCTCAAGGTAATGCTGCCGAATAGCCAGCACATCCAGTTCAGCAAGGGCAAGATGAGGCTCGTGGACCCGCTTGTGAAGCCCGAGGACCTCATCGCCTGCAGAGTCGAGTTCACCGGAGGATACCTGGAGCACAGCTTCACGTGATGGCCATGAGACACGAGACAAAGATACAGGGTCACCGCCTGGTCTTCAGGACCTGGACATACGGCATGAAGCAGCGAGCCCTCAAGGAGTCCACCAGCTGGAAGAGATCGGGGCCGGGTGACCTGCAGCCCGACGTCGACCCATGGAAGCTCAACGACATGATGCTGGTGGAGACCATCGTCGAGTGGGATCTGGTCGACGAGAACGGGCAGCCGCTGCCCATAACCCTCGAGAGCATCCACTCAATAGAGCCTCCCGAGCTGGTGGAGGATATGATCGCGTTCACACAGAGAATCAACGGGGTGACCCGGGAGGAGAGAAAAAAATCGTAGAGGCTGTGAAGCGAGGCAAGCCGAGCCCACTCCTGGACGACGTCGCCCTCTGCGCCATCATGGGCTGGACCCACGGCGAGCTCACGGCTCAGCCGGCCCGGTTCGTGGAGAGGCTCGGCGTCTACCTGGAGACCCTGGCCGACGTACGGGACAGGGAGGGGCGGCGGCTCGAGGACGAGCTTCGACGCCTGACGAGAAGGAGGTAACGTGAGTGAAGGTGACAAAGCCGGTGCGGCTTGAGGACCTAGGGATGGAGCTGCAGATGATACCCCAGACGCTCCAGGAGGCGGCGGACCTATGCCTCCAGCTGCCCCGCATGGTCACCTTCGCCAAGGCGTTCTGCCCGGTCCGGACGGGAGCCCTCAGGGACTCGGTCAGGGTCGAAAGGCCGAGCCTCCTCACAGCCAAGCTGGTCGCCGGCGGCGGAGGCCACGTCAACCCGTTGACCGGCAGAGAGGTGGACTACGCCCGCCACGTTCACGACGGCACCAGCAGGATGCCGGCGAGGCCGTTCATCCTTCAAGCGGTGCTGGCTGAGAGGCTGAACACAGGCCGCGAGATACTCTACAGGGCGGCGGGGGTGGCCTAGTGTCGGACAGGGTTGACCTGGAGTACAACGTACAGGTGACAGGGCTCGAGGAGGCACAGGCGTCGGCTAACTCTGCGAGCGAGAGCGCCAACCAGGCATCTCTCGCATTGACCGGGGCCCGGTCAAGCGCCTCCAGCTCGCTGCCCACCATGTTGATGACGGTGAGGGCCATGAACGCGACGAGGCTGGCCATAACCCAGACATCCAGGGCCATCACGAACCTGAACCCCACGGCGCTGATGTACGGGTTCCTCAACATGATCCAGGTGGTCCGCAACCTGACAGCGTTGACCAGGATGCTCAAGGAGTCGACGGGCGCCGCCGCGGCGGCCCAGAGCATCCTGGCGACTCTAACGGGGAACTGGTGGGTGATACCGTTGGCGCTGGCCGCCGGTGCACTCGTCTACTCGCGGATCAAGAGCATGCAGGCAGGTGGCCCCGTATCTCACACCGGGGTCTATATGCTTCACCGGGGCGAGTACGTGGTGCCGGCCCAAGAGACTCGGCTGGGCCCCATCTTCGTCACCTTCGAGAGGCAGCCGCGGAGCCCGCTTGAGGTTGATCAGTGGCTGGACGAGCTGGGGCCGCGGCTCACAGAGAAGATGAGGAGGGGAGGCTAGTGCCGACGCCGGGTTGGGCAAAGAGCCACGTGGAGATCTACGAGGAGCCTGGTTTCCTCGACGACTGCTTCAGGAGCAGCCTCTGGACCAAGTTCCAGTCGGCGGCCTCGGAGAGCTTCGGTAACGCCGGCGACGTCTCGGGCGACTACGCGATAATGGAGGTCACGGAGGGCGGGACGGTCAACGGCGCCGGCTGGAGGCGGGATGTAAGCAGCCTCAACCTGGATACCGACGGCTACCCGCTGATCAGGGCTCGCCTAAGAGGCCGAGGAACGACACCTCAGTACAAGGTGGAGGTCGAGTACACGGACGCCTCGACCACTAGCTCGGGCTGGACAGATGCGCCGAGTGGCTTCGAGGTCAAGATGCTGCAGCTCGCGGCGGGGAAGACAGTCAAGTACGTGAAGCTCTACGCCCGGAGCAACACTCCCAACCAGACGGCCCAGGTCGACTATGACTACGCGGCTGTACTCAAGAACCCGCCTCTGATACCTGAGGAGCTGCTGGAGCTGGTCGCCGACCTGGTGACGACGACCGCCGTGAGTGGCCTCAGGCTCACCATGCTCAACGACCCTCTGCTGGGCGTCACGGAGAGGCGATATAGCCTGGACGAGAACCTGGGCACCAAGGCCTACGACCTGAGCCGGAACAGGCACCAGAGCACCATAGTCAACGCGACGTGGAACAGCGGCGGCAGGCATGGACACTGCCTATACTTCCTGGCGGGGGGCAGCTGCCGCCTCGATACGGGGTTCATGACCACCGTTGCGGCTACCGGCGCCATCAGCATCGCTTTCTGGGTGAAGGCCAGCGCAGGCACCTTAGGCGTCATCTGCGGGTTCGGGAAGACCTTGGGCGCCGACTGGAACAGGATTCAGTTCAACTGGAGCTCTAACAAGGTCAGGCTCTACGTCAAGGACGACGCCGCCAACGTCAGGCAGTACACGAGCAGCGCGGCGGCCGCGGACGGGTACTGGCACCATGTCGTCGGTGTCATCAACCCAGACGGCGACGAGATCGAACTGTACGTCGACGGCGAGTATGACGGCGGTGCCTCGGGTACCCTGGACGCAATAACCTTGGACGCTCATGATCTCACCTTCGGTTGCGTCCATACAGGCGGCGGGTACAGCAGCTACACCACCTGTTTCGTGGACGAGATCCTCGTCGTCTCACGGGCCCTCACCGTCGACGAGGCCTACGGTCTCAGCCAGTACGAGCCTCTTAGCGGCGCCGCCAGGGTGGGGGCCGGCAACATCGTCATGGTGTATCTGGGCGCCGAGAGCGAGACCCTGGTCTACAAGCTGGTCACGGCGCGGGTCATCGACCGTGTGGCGCTGGGGGAGCCTGACGAGCCGGTGGTTCAGCTGGTGTGCGAGGACCTTGGCGAGATTCTTCACGAGCGCACCTTCACCAAGGAGTACGTATCGGCGACGCAGATCAGCAGCATCGTCGACGATGTGATGGACCAGTCGGGCACGGAGTTCTACCAAGACAAGGACACCACCAACAGGGCCATCGTCAACAAGTTCAACGCGGAGGGCGCCTGGGCGCTCCTGGAGAAGCTGGCCGAGACCGCGACATTCAGCACCGGGGAGACCGGCGCCAACTTCTACGTCGACCCCGGCGGAGCACTCCGTTTCAAGAAGTACGGGGCCTTCAGCTGCAGCCTCAATATCAGTGACGGCAGCGACGGCAACACGGCGAACATCCTGGAGATCCAGGTCAAGGAGAGCATCAAGGGGAGCCCTCGGCTGGTGAACGACGTCAGGGTCATCGTCTTCGAGGCCGAGTACAGCCCCACGGACCAGGACGCGTTGACCGAGTCGGCTGAGGGCTGGAGCAGCCCCGATCCCACCGACGCCAACTATCCGCAGAGCGACGCCGGGGACAAGCAGGCCGGCACGGCGAGCGTCAAGTTCCAGTTCACCGGCGCAGGCACCAAGTACAGGATGAGGCTCAACTTCCCGGACCTGGACATCTCGGGGTATGACCTCATCAAGTTCTACATGAAGTACGGCGCTACGCTGAGCATAGACGACTTCGACGTCAAGCTGTGGAGGAACAGCATCTGGGTCACAGACCACTACGAGAAGACGGAGGTATCCCCGGGCGCCGCAGCCACCTGGGTCGAGTACAGCGTCAACATTAGCGCCTTCTCGAAGACGGGTAACCCGGGGCCCATCATCGACACGGTGCAGATCAAGGCCAACCACAGCGCCGGCATAGGCACAGGCGGCATCCTCATCGACAAGCTCAGGTTCATCAGGGACGAGAAGGCGGGGACCGCCAGCGACTCGACGAGCCAAGGCGCCTACGGGAAACGGACGCTCCGCCTGGTCGACAAGACCATCACCGACGTGGACTACGCGGGCTACGTCGCGGACAACATCGTCGCCCACCGGAAGGATCCGTTGGTCTCTGCGCGGGTCACCGTGCCGGGGCGTGGCCAGCTCGGCTACAGGCCGCCCATGAGGGTGACGTTGACGAGCCTCAAGGACGGCATCGACCAGGAGAGCTTCCAGATAGTCCGCGCCGTCCACAGGTACACGCCGGGCAAGGGCTACGTCTGCGACCTGGACCTCGTGGCCGCCAGGAAGCCAGACGGATCGTATGAGCCGAAGATAGCGCCGGCGGTCGACGACGTCGGCATGAGCCTCGCCATGATGAGGAGGATCCAACGAGAGAGTGAGCTCAACAGCCTGAGGAACGTGTGGATATGAGAGGAGGTTCATGGATCTGAGACGCGTAAGCATAGAGGAGATCGAGAAGGGTGAGCTCCCCAGGGGCAGCTTCATCATGGTCAGGTGGCTGGACGCCTCGGACATCCGGGCCCAGCTGAGCGAGCACGAGGCGAGCCCCGAGGCCTACTGCAAGGACTGGGGCATCTACCTCGGCTGCAGCGGCCGCAAGAAGAAGATGATCATACTGGGGAAGGACGTCGTGGAGGTCCACAACGAGTGGGGCGCCACCAGAATACCGCTGGAGCTGGTCGAGGAGGTGATCCTGATCCTGCCCCGGGACGAGATGATGAAGGCCATCAGGGAGGTCCAGATTCTGGGCCGACGGGTGAGCCTCAGGAAGTATAAGCGTAAGGAGGAGAGGGTGCGTGTGGTCGTGGCTTAAACGCCTCATCAGACAGGGCACCACCAGGAGGATGGTGACGGAGACGGATGGAAAGGGCCGCCGGGTCCGCGTCCAGGAGGAGCCGCCCAGCGACAGGTTCGTGCTGATCATTGGGCTCATGGTGCTGTTCTTCGTGGGCCTCGTGGGCCTGGAGGTGGTGCACATGGTGTGGATGGGCAGCTGGAACGACGTCATCTTCAACGGTATCATGCTGGTGGTGGGCACCATCGTCGGCGCCGTCTGGGGGAAGTCAGCAGAATGAAGGTAGGAGAGACAGAGGAGATCGTGGTCATGGGGAAGACCTGGACCATAAGGAAGCTGGCCGTGGGGGAGGAGATCGGCTCCTCGGCGCCCACCTATAAGGTCGTGGGCGGTCCCATCCATATCGCCGGGTACTGGTACAGGAAGCGGGGAGCCCGGAGAGGGATCAGGCGACAGTACAAGCAGCATCTTGAGAGGAAAGGCGCTGAGTGACGTTGTCTAGGGTCAGGGTCGGGAGGAGAGTAAGACGGTATGACGGGGAGCGGGGCTGCTACGTCTACGACATAGCGTTCAAGACCCAGACGCCCCTCACGGAGCGCACCATCGAGGTGGCGGAGGCCTTCGGGCTCGGCGTCGACGAGACGCAGGAGCACGTGCTCTACAGGGACTTCACGGTGAAGCTGGCCGTGGGCGACGTGGTCTACATAACCGGGGACAGCGGCAGCGGCAAGTCGGTGCTGCTACGGGCTCTCGGGGACGACCTCGGCAAGGAGGCCGCCGCCATGGCGGAGCTGGAGGCATCCGGCGACAGGCCCATCATAGACCTCGTAGGCGATACCTTCAGGGACGCCCTACGGCTGCTCAGCAAGGTGGGCCTCAACGACGCGTTCCTGTTCCTCCGGCGGCCGAGCCACCTGAGCGACGGTCAGAGGTACAGGTTCAGGATCGCCCAGCTGCTCGACCGGGGCAGGCCTTACTGGCTGTGCGACGAGTTCTGCAGCACCCTGGACAGATCCACCGCCAAGATAGTCGCCTACAACGTCCAGAAACTGGCCCGCCGCAGCGGCGCCACCCTCATAGTGGCCACCACCCACACCGACCTGCTCGACGACCTCTGCCCCAGCGTTCACATACGCAAGGGCTGGGGCAGCGAGATCAGCGTCAAATACTACTCCAACGCGGAGGCCTCGGGCTGCACCGTCGCCCGGGACGTCACGGTTCAGGAGGCATCCAAGGAGGACTACATGAGGCTCGCTTACCTCCACTACAGGGGCCACAGGGTGGTCGCGCCCCACATGTTCTTCTCCATGAGGCTCGGGGACGATCTCATCGGCGTGATAGCGTACACGTACCCGGCGCCCACGGCGGCGGGCAGGGTGAAGGCCGTCGGCTACAGGCCGTATCTCAAGGAGCTCAACGAGGAGTGGACGCTCATAAGCCGCGTCATAGTCCACCCCAAGTACCGGACCATAGGCCTCGGCGCCAGGCTCGTCAGGGACACGCTGCGTCTCACGGGGCGCCGGCACGTCGAGCTCACGGCCGTCATGGCCCAGTACAACCCCTTCGCCGAGAGGGCCGGCATGAAGAAGATCCTCGTCAAGAAGCCCACCGAGAAGATCGTTAAAACCGTGGAGAGACTCAAGGCGCTGGGCTTCAACCCGGCGCTGCTGGCGTCGAGGAGCTACGACGAGAGGATGCTCAGCAGCTTAACCCCCGAGAGGCTCGCCGCCGTCCACGAGGCGCTGTTGGGCGTCGATCGCCACTACTACAGGCGATTGGCCCGGGTCCAGACTCCGTACCTGAATAAGACGGGTTTCGTGGAGTGGCTCAGCGCCGCCGAAACGGAGAGCCTGGCGTGGAGCCTGCGGATCCTCGGCATCCTCTCACAGACGAAGGCGTACCTGTACTGGTGCAGGGACTGGACCCGAACGAACCCGGAGGTCGAATCATGAACCCTGAGACGACAGAGATCTACGAAGAGAAGCTGAAGGACGTCCGCGAAGCCGTGAAGGCCGCGAACACGTTGATGAAGTCGGATGACGATAACGTCAGGATTCAGGCCATAGATCTCTTCATCCAGCTGAGCGAGCTTGAGCTCGCCCTCGTCCACGCCCTGAGAGAGGATCCTGAGAATCAGGCAGATGAGGAGAGGAACCCGCTGGTGAGGAGGATCAGGCTTGCCACGTGAAAAACCGTTATTCCATGATGAGGGAACAAGGGGTTTCCGCGTTGAGAACAATATTCACGGAGAGGGATAGGAGGCTGCTGGAGAGATGGCTGGAGAACGGCGAAGAGACCGGGGAGACCCGGAAACTGTTCACCTGGATAAGGAGGAACACGCCCAGGCTGCTCATGGACCTGAGGCTCATGAGCAGGGTGATAACGGAGCTGAAGAGGAGAAGGCGGTGGAGAGGGAGGATCGTTGGAGGCAGCGAGTTCGCCTCAGCATCACGGCGCGAAGGGTCCGCATAGAGCCGCAGAAGAAGAGGCGGAGCTATATAAGGCGCCTAGAGCGGGTGATGAGGACGTGCGACGGCATCGTCGCAGACCCCGAGACCCCTGAGGACGTCAAGGTGAAGGCGCTGGCGGTGCTCATCCGCGCCGTCAAGGTGTGCTACGACATCGTCACGGACGTGGAGGTGGAGCTGATTGAGGAGCAAGCTGAGGAAATCCGCAGAGCTCTTGAGGAGCGCCGGAGAAGAGGCCAGGAACCTTCTCAGGGCTGAGGAGGCCGAGGAGGTCCCCCGGGACCCCGTCGAGTTCTGCGTCGAGTGGCTGGGGTACAAGCCCTTCAGGTACATGTGGCCCTTCCTCCGAGACCCCTCGCACTTCGTCGCCAACGTCCAGGCCCGTCAGACGGGGAAGACGTTCAACGGCATGGCCAAGCTCCTCTGGATCGGCTTCAGGTACCCGGGCAGCTTGATCCTCGTGACGGCGCCCAAGTTCGACCAGGTAAAGAACATTGCCTTCAAGGCCATAGGTGAGCATCTGCGGCGGATGAAGAGCCGGAACCCGGGGCTCTACGGCGCCCACTTCGGCGACAGGAACGTGCTCAGGACCATCGTACGGTTCAGGAACGGGTCTCAGATCCTCGCCGAGTCGCCTATGCCTGACACCATCCGAGGCCACACGGCGAAGGTCATCTACCTGATGGAGTGCAACTTCATACGCGACGACGAGGACCTGTACACCGCGGTGCTGTTCACCCTGAACACGACTAACGGCTACCTCATCGCCGAGAGCACGCCCTGGAACACGGACAGCGTCTTCTACAGGATGTTCCACGAGTGGAGGGATGAGCCCTTCAGCACCCACATGGTCACGTACGAGGAGGCCCTGCCGCCGAGAGGCCCCCTCTCCCCAGAGATCGTGGAGACCATCAGGAAGCAGCTGCAGGGCGACCCCTCCCGCTGGAAGCGGGAGATGCTGTGCGAGTGGACCGAAGACACAGACGTGTGGCTCACGACGAGCCTCATAACCCTGGCCCAAGACAACGCCATCGACTACGTCGACCTGGACGCGGGGCTCCGCGGAGACTTCTACGTAGGCGCCGACTTCGGCAAGAAACGGGACTACAGCGTCGTCGCCGCCACCGAGACCCGGGGAGCCCACAAGTACCTCCGGCACCTACACAGGTTCCCCCTGGAGACGCCCTACGGCGCCGTCATCGGCTACATGAAAAGAGTCCAAGACGGCTGGAGCACCGTGAGGGCCATATACGCGGACAAGACGGGAGTCGGCGACTACATCGTCGAGGACATGCAGCGGGGAGGCCTCCGTAACGTGACGGGCGTCAACTTCACCGACACGAGCAAGGAGGCCATGGCCACCGCCCTCAGGGAGAACATGAGGCGGGCCGACTGCCCCAGCTGCGGGTGGAGCGGCTACATCGAGGGTGTTGACGGCGAGTGGAGGACAACGTGCCCCGAGGGCTGCCACCGAGACGACGGCCAACCCGTGGGCCTAAGGCCGCTTCTCCACATACCCTACGACCCGGAGCTCTTCGCTGAGCTCAACGTGGAGCGGTTCGAGCTAAGCAAGTCGGGGAAGATCCTGTTCAATCACCCTGAGGGTACCCACGACGACAGATTCTGGTCCCTTGCTCTCTCGGTCTATGCCGCTGAGATGGCGCCTCCACCGGCTTCAAGACCGATAGGCAAAATAATCTAGATATTGTGTAAATGATTCAAAACTATTCAATACGGGGTTATAACTATTCATGCACGCACCGCAAACAGAAGCCGATCAACTCCCAGAGGCCCCAGATCCACGCCCCCACAGTAGTAGGAAGAGAAGCCTAACGATACCGGACTATCCGACCCCACACACCCACACCCCGCCCCGCAGCCGGCAAGGCCAGAGCCCAGGCACCAGAGACATAACAAGATACCAGCTCACAGCCCCAGGGAGAGGGATCGGATAATCTAAGCTATATTTTGTTTAGTTAAGAGTTCAAGAATCTAGAGAAGCTGATTTTTACATTTCTCAATTAAAGGTTTATGCAATCTCAAATTTATTTAATAAAAAATCTTTAGGTATTCCCCAGCAGGCATGCACTATTCACCTCTGAACTCATTGTTCCTAGTAACAAGAGTATTAAATTTCTCTAATTATTACTATTCCTACTTAATAAATTAATGCGAAATTACTGGGTTAGATAAATAACCTTATTTATTTGGGAATTGTAATTTACATATAGAAATAAAAAATTGTAGGTGTTTAAAAGTGAGTGATTCATTTGATTTATCTGAACTTGTTGTTGATCCTGAGGATGTCGGGACCCCTGGAATTCATAAAACCAGTGTTTATCAATATAATATTTCATTCTATGAGATTCAAAATGATTTAGATGCTATTCGAGATGAAGCTATAAGAATTCTCAAAGAAAAAAAATATTTTAAGACTCCTCGAAGAAAACGGATGAGAGAAGGATTCATAGATGTGAGTCTTGATGGCGATGTTATTAAGAGCACTTTCGCAAAAGAAAACCCTACTAAGATTGTTTATGTAACGGAAGACCTTGAATTATTAAAACAACATATTGCTTTGGTCAATACTGGTCTGGTAAAGAGCTGTTTGTATCTTTCACCAAATATGGCTAGGATAGTCACCTTTGGTGGAAATGACGCAATAATAAAGAAAACAGTGGGAGGGCTTCAAACAGCTATGCTGGGCAGAATTACGGGAGGATACAAGGATATTCAAAAAACGATACCTCAGAAAGACATGGTACAAATACTTAGGAATATGGAAAATGCGACGTTCTTGGTTATCGATCCCGGCGATAGCGAGAGATTTATCAAATCAGTACAGAAATCTGGGAAGGAAGAAATTGAGTACAAAGTTTATGCAAATTTCAGAGGGACAAGAATTAATATGTCGCCTATTGTAACTGAACTTATTGAAGAAGAAGGAATACGAATTAGACAAATTCAGGGTCGAATGAATTTAGGAGTAACCGGCATTACCACAAAAATATACGCAAGAGGAAAAATCGAGTTCATTATCCCAGAGAACATAATTCCTAAGGGTCAATTACCCCAAGACATAGCTGAAATGTTTTACCATAGAGTATTGCAATACTATGGTGGATAAGAGTGAAAGAAATAGATAAACTACATCTAGAGTATGATCAATATACAATAGAAGAATTATGTGATATAATGGATGAATTTGAATTAACAAATATTGATCTAAATAAATATATTTTAAATAGAATATTAAAAGAAAATGATAAAGATTGCTTATTTAAACTATTTAACAAAATTGAACACATATTAATATACTTATCAGACGATAAGATGAAAGAATTATTTAATTTATATACTTCCATTTTTACTAATGTTCCGATAAATTTTTTACTATCAATACTTAGGGATACTATATTTGGTAATTCACTTTTTATTTCGATTATTTTAATTAATAATCCAGTTTATACATATAATAATATTGAAGATTTATTATATTTAAATCAACTTAAATATATTGATGATGATTTTATGCTTAATATAATACCCGATGATTATCAAATTGATATTAGTTTTGATGATAGAATAAATGATTTAAAAAAGGAGGAAATAAAAAACGTAATTTCATATATTGAAACATTTTTCTATATTGATATAATTAGACCATCTAAATCTTTTATTGAAGCTATGAAAATTCTTTATAAATATTCTGATGATGCAATACATAAGGTAAAATATGACATCATTGATGCATTTGATAAAGGTAATAATAGTATTATAATGGGGATGATTAGTAGATTAAGCACAATAAAAATAAGAGAGTTAGAAAATTTAGATAAAGAATACAAAAATATATTCTATTTCTTACGTTCTATTAAACTTCCAGTTTATTATGATTATGGTAATATCATCATCGAAAAACAGATTACAAATAACAACTTTTATTACATGTTATATAAGAATAAATATGATGAAGTAAAAATCCTAAATCCTTTTAATCAAGTTAATTTTGATGAAGTAAGGGAGATATTTGATCTAAAATCAGGAACTTATATTACCCCTTACTCCACTGATCGTGAAATATCCGTATCTAAAATTCACTCATTTCAAAAAATGAATAACATAACGTCAATTACTGATGATGAACTTACTAGTATAAAAAATCTAGATGAGAATAACATTGAACTCAGATTACAAAAAATATTATCGGAATATAGTATAACAGATCATGGACCAACAGAAAAAATAGATATTTGGACATCGAGACTGAGCCTCTTTCATGAAAGAGATATTAGAGTTGGAGGATTTTTAATAAAAGGAAAATCATACAAGACTGTTTATTTGAAAGACATTGCGGTTAATTTACTAAAAGCATTAGACACGAATATTGACATTTTATTTTTGGTCTATTCTGGGAACCTAGATGATGGAGCGAGAGACCAATTTATTACCCATTGTAAAAAGAATAATAAATTATATTCACTCATTAATTTGTCAGATTTAACTAAAATTTTCAAGGCATATAATGCCGGATTATGATCTTGGTCTCAGACCTTCGTTCTCACACGATACAAGGTTTAAATCGAGTCATCTCAAACTTTACGCTCGAGCTTATGCTCCACGTGGAGCACTAGGCTTTGTATCCGTGTGATTTCCAGCCGGGGAACCTGTAGCCTGGCCTGTAGACGGAAATGTGAGACCAGCCCAGGAACTCCTCGTGCTTCCACTCCAGGCCCCGCTCCTCAAGGATACGGTTGAAGGCGTCCTCTCTTCCATCGAAGAGCCGTTCATCGTGGAGCATGAGGTGCCAGCCGGTGTCATCAGGGTCACCTGGGTTCGGTATGTTGGTGCAGGCGTCCCCGCCGAAGCCCAGCCTTATCCCGGCTTCGTTGAAAGCCTTGAAGAGCTCCCCGACCTCATCGATGTTCACGTCTGAGCCATGAAAAAGGCCTCATATAACCTAGACGCAGGGAGGTAAACCAGAGAGACACCTGAAAACCAGCTTGAGAGTAGAAGCAACGAGATCAAGGGGCCCGTTGAACGCAATATGGATCGATATTCATACACTATAATCTTTAAACATCTTTAAACGTAAAACCCGGAGGGATGGGTTTGTCTGACGCGCACCCCTCAGGCATAGTACCACCTATCCCCGCTTCCTCAGAGATCTGAACCAGACGGAAGTGTTATACATCAAATTAACTAAAATTCTGTCATGTCTGACATCAGCTTCAACATAGAGCCGGTTGATGAGAAGCCGAAGAAGGAAGGCCACCAACGAAGGACTGGCTCCAAGTACGACCCGATCATCGAGGCCTTCCAGGAGTCTCAGCATAACTTAGTCAGGGTTGAAGGGACCGGCAAGGACGCGTACTACCTCTCCGCGCAGCTGAAGAAGGCCTTGGATCGTAAAGATGTAAACTCTGTGGCTGTCTCAGTGAGAAACAAGGAAGTATACCTGGAAAAAACATGATGTAGGCCCACCGTTCCACGTGGAAAGATGGACTTGTTGGTTTGGTGTATTACTCTGGTTTGCAGACTTTACATGGCTGCCAGAATATCTTGATGTCAAGACCTCGGTAATACTGTTCTGCTTCTTTAGGCGACTCGAACTTGAACCATCCTCCACCGCTGTTCATCTCGTTGATGCCTTTAGTGTGCTGATCATAGGGTTTACAGTAGATGCATGTCTCCTTGTGTAGCTTAGCGATCCTTGTTGATGAGTCGATGTTCAGCCAATAATCCATGGCTCGGGTAAGCGTGTGTAGGTAAAAAGGCATATCGAGAGAGAATCTATTTTTAATGACCTTCAAGAATCGACTTGCTCCGTAAGTACTGGTTTGATTCTTCTTTGAAGGAACTTTTTTTTATCCTTCCTGTTCAAGTGAAGGAGAACTGTGTTCCATGTAACACGGATATTAAATTTCTCACTATAACAAGAACTGCATCATATTTATTATTCCCTATAATATTTTCACATTCATCAAGAAAACTTGACCAAGATGCCTAGTGTTCTAAAATATAGTTTTATATCTATATCTTAATTAAAATATGATGCATTGACACGTGTCTACAAAAGAGCAGCGATAATAGTCGCTATCTCCCTTATCATAGTCATTAGTTACACTCTTCGATGGAAACCCGAAGAGCAAACAACCCATGAAATAGTATATAATGGCTCACTATGGAGAGGAATGATCCCCGTAGAATACCTCTCATACAAGGCACTAGAGGGAACACTACATTATGATAAAGTACCAACCCCAAGGCAATTCATATCCGGAACAGACTACTTTGAAACCCGGATAGTTAACATGACAACTTATACACTCAAAACAGCTGACACAGAATCTGTCTATTACCTAGTTACAAATGAACATAAGCCGATAGTTGATAATAGATACCTGGATCTCCTTGACTTTTCAACCGTTTATGTATATGGTAACTTCTTCAACTATCTAGCACCCGATGGAAATATTATGAAAATGATCGAACCTATCGAGATCTCTTCTAATCCTGTTCTTGATCTAGTCGACGCATCTAAAAATATCATCATAGATATCGTTGGGGAGGATTACTATGCAAGTTATTTTAGCAACCCAGTATTGTGGAAAGATGAATGGGACCCAACCAGAATGTACACAGTCGAGTATATATACAAGTGTGAGGCTCAGAGGGATCAATCTATTCGAAGTGTGTCGTTGACCTTTAACTCTGATAGAAGACTTTTTGACCAGACGGGTATTCCTGACAGTCTATCAGTTCAGCCTTTCAAAATCAATCAAAATAAAGCGATTACCATTGCTAGAGAGAATGGGTTCCCAGCTCAGGGAGAGCCCAAAGTGTATATTGTCACATATACTCATCCAAGTGAACAGGGAAGCCTCTCGGATAGCATTACGCTAACTATTATTGATCCACAGAACTGCGCTAAACTAGTTGAGTTGTCTCATTATTTGTGGTGTGTTGAGTTGGTGACTGCTGCTCAAGGTTCTTATCCTGAGGTTCATACATATGCTATAATTGATGTGAATACTGGTGAATTCTATCAATTAGGAGAATTCAGGGTCGTAGTGTCAGGATAAACATCAAGAGCTTCATATAAAAAGAACGACTTGATAACTATATGACTAATTTAAACAAAGGTATCATCCCGCTCTCGGTTTCTTTAAATGGGACTTTGGACGCGTGCGCCCCAAAGTGTGATATAGAAGCTTTAAAAAAATATATTATTTGATGCAGTTAAAAGAAAAAGTCGCCTATATTATTGGCTCAATAATCGTAATATACGGTGCCTATGCAGGGAAAGACCTCACTGACATGACGGAGCTGATCGAAGGAACTGTATTCCTAGCGTTTTTCCTGAGCGTATTTATCATCTTCTACTACATGAATAGAAGAGGAATAGGAGATTGGCACAGTAAATACACCGACTAAATTACTATATGACTAATTCAAACAATCTCTAATCGAGTATTGAAATTCTGTTATTCCATGTAAGTCAAGCGGCGTCGGAGTGCGACCAGTTCGGTATCCTGCCTCTAAAGAACAAGCCCACAAGAAATATGCGGGTAAAATCCGGTTTCATACTTCTTTGATGGAACTTTCCTTCTTGTTCAGATACAGAGCCTGGATTGCTAGATTGGTACTCGAAAGTTTTTAATAAAAATAATGAATATATTGGTTTTATATGCCCCTTCAATTCGATGCAGGAAAGAAAGACTTAGAGATGTTCTTCAAGGACTGGCAGGTGGAGGACCTGCGCTACCTGTGGAGCATACAGCCCGAGGGCGCCAACAGCAGAACAGTCTGGGTCAACGTCAACGAGAGCCTCCAAGGCAGCATCAGCAGGGCCAGCATAATCAACTACCTCAACGCCATGGTCGACGAAGAGCTCCTCACCTACACGGAGACCACAGGCAAGGGAGGGCACCACAGAGTATACTACATGAAGCACGGCGAGGCAGAGTTCAAACAACACATCGCGGGCCTCATAATCTCGAAGCTTCTCAAAGAATACCCGCAGGAAACAAGAAAAGCGATATCAGAAAATCGATGAATGTACGCGGTTAATTTGATACATTATTGACTCGTGACTTATTCTCCTCAGCCTCTAGCTTCTCCTCGAACCTGTAGAGGTCCTCGTTGTCCCGCCTGAGCCTGCCTAGGGCCTCGGTGGCCTCGCCTGGCTTCTCCCAGAAGCTGCCCAGGGTCTCGCGTACCTGGGCCTCGTCCCGAGCTGCACGGCATATCTTCTGGACGGTAGCCTCCTTGGGGCACCCCTTGCCGCGGAGCATCTTATTGAAATCGGCAGCCGTGATTAACTGGAGGTTTCTGCGTGACGCGTACTGTGTGAGGGTTATCCTGGTGCCGTCCTTGAGTTGGACGTTCTCGCGGGGGTTGAAGGCGCTGGCCGCGAAGACCCCCACCACACCCTGCTTAACGTCACGGCCGTCTGGGGTGTCGACGCCGAAGCCCTTGCTCCACCTGAGGACCTCGAGGAAGTCGTCGACGTGGGCCCTACTAACGAGGCCCCACTTGCAGCTGAGGACATACGTGATGGCCGGGGCGAAGACGCCTGGGGTGACCTCCCAGACCCGGTCGACCTCCGCGGCCCGCCGGCGGCCTCCCACTCCCTTGATGAGGTGGAGGGTTATGCGGCGGGGGTCCATGCCTCCCTCCCTATGGTTCTGGGTCCAGAAGCGGGCGCCGGTGGTGGTGCGGTCGATGAACCACTCTGCCACCGCCTCCCAGTTGTGCCCGATCCTGTTAGCCGCGCCCTTGGTCATCCTGATATAGTTCCTCATCATCTCCGTGGCCGCGGCCAGGTCCTCCGGAGCCATGCCTTCGTGGTAGTAGTAGTTGTAGGCGTCGAAGAGCTTCAAGACCCTGATGTCGGGGTACAGCTTGAGGGTCCTGTCCAAGGCGTGGCGCAGCTCGTGATGGCTACACCTCAGCCCGTTCTCCATGTACCCGGGGCCCACGATCCTCCTGAGCTGGGCGTGCTCCAGCACCATGTCCCTGATACGGTGCACCCTCTCCATGATGGGGCTGCTGCTCGCCTGGCCCTCCAGGGCAGCGTCGGTCCTCCTTACGGCATCCCGGATCGCCTCCTCCCGGGGCAGACCCTGGTCGAGCCACGTCAGCAGATAGCCCTCCAGGAACGGAGTCTGCCGCTCCGCGTTCTTGTAGCCCCGCACGTAGACGAGGCCCTTCCTCTCGTAGCGGCGGACGTTGGCCATGATGTCCCCCGGCTTAACGCCGTACGCCTCCAGGGCCTCGGCGACCTCCTTGCTGAAGTAGGCTCTGTCCTGGTGCTCCTTTAATAAATCGAGGATCCTCTGGGCCTTGCTGAGTCCTCCTCCGCCCCTGGGGTCCAGGTGCTCCTCGTCGTATGCCACATATCTTCTCCCATCCACGACAAACTCGTCGATGTCCTCCGGCGCCAGGGTGTAGAGGTGGTATGGCCGGGTGTGGCTCGAGGAGCCCGCCCTGCCCCGGAAAACGGTCTCATGCTCACAGATGGTCTCCGCGGTTCTCAGCACACGGCCGGCCTTCCACAGCCGGGACAGCACCATGCCGACGCTGCCCCGAGTCTGCCCCGTCTCCTTCACGACCTCGCGGACGCTTCGGGGCGTGCCTTCAAACAGACACGCCAACACCCTACCCCGAGACACCTTCAGACACAGCTAAAACTAAACACCTGAGACATTTAAACGTATGGAGGAAACCTCAGAGAACGGGAGAAACAGAGGACAAATTAAACACGTCCTTTCCCCATAAAAGCCCTAAAAAAGCCGTGTTTCAGGGGTTTGAGGAGGTGCTGGGGATGGGATTTGAACCCACGCTCTTTATCCGGCATAGGCGCTGGTGCCTATTCCTCTGGATCATGAGTCCAGCGCATTAGCCAAGCTATGCTACCCCAGCTCCCAACTAGATACCATGAAGCTTTTATTTAAATCATGACGATGTGACGCGAATGCAGTTTCATCAACGAAGCATCACCGGAATATCCAGTGCATCGCTTGAGGATATGACGTTTCACCCGTCCTGCACACGTCTTATCAACCCACGTGACCGGAGTTAACCATAATGAGTGCAGTCGACAGCGTAATCGAGCTCATAGGGAACACGCCGCTCGTAAGACTCAACAGCGTCACGGAGGGCCTCGACGCCGAGGTCTGGGCTAAGCTGGAGTACATGAACCCCACGGGGAGCATCAAGGACAGGGTGGCCCTGAGGATGATAGAGGACGCCGAGAGGCAGGGGCGCCTGAAGCCGGGGTACACCATCGTGGAGTCCAGCACGGGGAACACGGGCACCTCCCTCAGCTTCATGGGCACGCTCAAGGGCTACAGGGTCGTCATCTACGAGACCACCCCCGGGAAGATGGGGGAGGAGAAGAAGAACCTCATGACGGGCTACGGCGCCGAGGTAAAGACCATGTCCCCCGGCGAGTACGAGGGACTCAGCGGGGTGCCCGGCGCCGAGGTGGAGCTGCCAGGCAGACGGATATGCCTGGCCCTGGAGAGGAGCGACCCCAAGGTCTGGTGGGCCAGGCAGTTCGCCAACCCGTCCGGCGTCGAGGCCCAGAAGGAGACAGGCAGAGAGATACTCGAACAGACAGGCGGAAAGGTGGACGCCTTCGTGGCCTCCATAGGCACCGGCGGCACCCTCATGGGGGTCGCCCAGGTGCTGAAGGGGCACTCGGAGAAGGTGAGGGTCGTGGGCGCCATCCCGGCGGGCTCCAAGAAGGAGATGAAGCCGGGGAAGCCGTACCCCAAGAGCGAGATAGAGGGCGGCATCATAGCGGAGATGGTGATGACACCCGGCCTCGTCGACGACATAGTGCAGGTGACCGACGGGGAGGCCGTGGAGATGGCGATGAGGCTGTGGCGCGAGGAGGGAGTGTTCGCGGGGATGTCCTCGGGAGCCAACGTGGCGGTCGCCCTCAGGCTGGCAGGGGAGATGGGCAGGGGCCAGAGGGTGGTCGCCGTGATGCATGACAGCGGGGACAGGTACCTAACTTCGAGGCACTACGTTACATAGACCCGGCTACCCGACGACCCTGAGCGTATCCTCAGGGCTGGAGAGGAGCTGTGGTCCCCCGGGTTTGACGGCTACGACGTCCTCGTGGAGTATGCCGCCCCAGCCCACCTCGTAATAGGGGGTCTCGAAGCAGAGCACCATGTCCTGCATGAGCTTAACGCCCTTGGGGCCTACTGTGGGTGGATCGTAGCCTTCGATGCCCCAGCCGTGTCCGGTGTGGTGCCGCCTGTAGTGGGCTATGCCTTCCCTGCGGACGGTGTCGACGGCGGCGTTGAATATTCTTGCGGTGTCCTCTCCGGGCTGAGCCATCTGGACGGCCTTCTGCTCCCCGGCGTGTATCGCGTGCCAGTACTTCTTGAGCTTGTCCCCTGCCTCCATGTAGGCGGCTACGCGGGCCATGTCGCAGGGGTAGCCCATGTAGGTGGCTCCGCCGTCGAAGCGGATTATATCCCCCGGCTGTAGCCTGTACTTGGAGGGCTGGGCTATGTCCGAGAAGGCTGTGCGTCGGCCGAACGCGACAGGCGGCCAGAAGGCGCCGAGGTACGAGTTGCTCTGCCCGCCCTCGTGGATGATGGTGGTCTGCCAGACGTCGGCGAACTCACGCTCGGTTATGCCCCTGTGGATGGAGTCCAGTGACGCCTCCCAAGCCTTCTCCGTGATCCTTGTAGCGGTCTTGATGCGGCTGATCTCTTCACTGGTCTTGACCATGCGTATCTCGGTGAACAGGGCTTGAGCCGGCACGGGCACCACAGAGGGGAGGCGTTTCTTGATCATGCCCCAGAGGGGGTGACTGCCCCGGAGGTTGGACTCGTCGACGCCGATTCTTCCCTCGGTGAGCCCCCGCTCCATCAGTGCGTCGATGAGCAGCTTTGAAGGGTCTCTGGGCTTTGACTGCTCCCACTGCCTCTTGGCTTCGGCCACGGCTCTCTCCTCCGGGGTGAGCCCGTCCATGGTGGGAGGTGCCTCTATGTAGAACTCTCCGTAGTACCGTACGTCCCGAAACCATGGTGGGGACATGAGGGCGACGGGGGTCGTGCCTGCGATGGAGGTTACCATGAGGGGCTCGGTTCCACGTTCAAGCGGTATCACTGCGAGGCTGTCACCGTAGGGGCTGCAGTCGGTTGAGTAGAATACGTTGGCTGGGGACGAGGCGACCAGAGCCAGTAAGTCGTTTTCAGCCATGAGTCTCTCGGCTCTATCCCTGTTCAGCAGCATCGGGGTCAGGGTAAAGAGTCGTCCGCTGCCATTATATCGCTTTGGAGCACCCTAAACCTGCCGCATTGGCGAAGGCTCTCTGGGTCTCCATCCTGTCCATCATGGAGCACCCCAGTGCGAGCACGGCGAACTGGTCCACGCCTCTCCGGGTGATCTCCCGGGCTCTGCGTGCAACTGTGTCCGCGGAGCCGGTGACGGACCACGCGTCGATGGTCTCCGGGCTTAGCATGGACGCGGCGTCCTCGTAGACCCTGGGTGCGGGTTGACCATGCTTGAACCCCTGAACCATGGCCTGCTCTATCGGTCTCCACTTGGTCGCGTCGACTCCGAGCCTGTCGATGATCCTTCTGCTGCTCCACATGGAGGATACTACGAGCTGCTTCACTGTGCTCCGCGCCTGCTCAGGGTCATCGTTGATAGACGTGTAGGCCCAGAAAACGACCTCGATGTCCCTGCGGCTTCGCCCGGACCTCTCAAGCCCCATGGCAATGTTTTCCAGCGCGTAGCCGAGTCCCTGCTCTGAGGCGAGGCTACCGATGATGACGCCGTCCGCCACCTCCCCTGCTAGCCTGAGGAGCCTCGGGCCCCTCGCGGCTATGTAGATGGGAACAGGTCGGGACTCGAAGTCCATGTAGGGGCTTCCTGCGCCTTGGACGCCTCCCTTGTAGTCTACCTTCTCGCCACGTAGGAAGGGCTGGAGCATCTGGACGGCTTCACGTATCGCCGTCAGGGGCGGGCTTGGACGCTCGACGCCGTGTCTCTCGAATAGGGTTGAGGCGCCCGCCCCCAGCCCGAGGACTGCTCTTCCGGCTGAAAGCTCGTTGAGGGTGGCGGCTGCGGCTCCGGTGATTAAGGGGTGCCTTGTGTAGGGGTTGGTGACGGAGACGCCCAGCTGTGCGGTCTCGGTGTGGAGGGCGGCTATGGATAGGAGCGTGTAGGGGCTTCTCTCGAAGCGTTCGTCGGGGCACCAGATGCAGCTGTACCCGAGGCTTTCGAGGGTGGAGGCGTAGCCGCCTGCCTTGTGTATCTCGCCCCAGTCGGGGTCCAGCGAGAGCTGAGTCCCGTACCTAACCATGGTTAATGGTGGGTGCGTGTGGTCTTAAGTTCCTCCTCCGGTGGCTGGTTACCGTTAAAAGGCTGGTGGAGCATGATCAGGTGCCGCTTCGGATCGGTGAAGGGATATTGGTGTTGTTCGGCGTTTCGCTCCCTACGGGGAGGGAGGGGTTGATGGTTCCCGCGGGGTTCGCTTCAAGGGAGACCATCGTCGAGGCGGCTGTTAAAGCCGAGGAGCTGGGCTTTGACTCGGTTTGGGGTAACGATCACATGACGGTTCAGGACTACGTCAGCCACGTGAGGCCCAAGCCGGCGTTCTTTGAGCCCATTGTTGCGATGGCTGCGGTCTCGTCAGCCACGAGGAGGGTGAAGCTGGCGACGGGTATATTCGTGCTGCCGTGGAGGACGCCCAGTCTCGTGGTATGCGCTAAGCAGCTTGCCACCCTCGACGCCCTTTCAGGGGGCAGGGTGCTTCTCGGGGTGGGAACCGGCGCTTACACGGAGGAGTCCAGCGCCCTCGGAGTCGGGCACCGCCTCGGAAGGATGATTGAAGGAGTCGAAGCGATGCGCGTCCTGTTCAACGAGGACCCCGCCACCTACAAGGGAAAATACGTCGAGTTCGAGGGGGTACAGTTCTACCCGAGGCCCGTGCAGAAGCCGTTCCCCGTGTACCTCGGACGCCACCTGACAACCGAAAGGGTTCTCAGGTACCTCGCGGAGAACTGCCAGGGATGGATACCCGGGCTCTACCCGGACCAGTTCAGGGAAGCATTGCCCAGGCTCGAAGGGTTCCTGAAGGAGCAGGGAAGAAGCCTCTCAGACATCGACGTCGTCAAGGAGATCACCGTCTGCCAAGGGGCGACACGTGAGGAGGCTCTTGGACGGTACTTTGACAGCCCAGCCGAGGCTCATATGCGGAGCCTCAGCGAGGGTAAGAAGCTGGTGGAGTTCGGCGAGGAGTCCCGGTGGAGCCTCATAGGAGCCCCCGGGGACATCATCAAGGGTGTCGAGAGCTACCTTGACGCGGGTGTGAACCACTTCATGTTTAACTTCGTCGTCAAGAAGAGAGGAGACTTGGTCTCCGGGATGGAGGCCTTCGCCGAGGAGGTCATGCCCTCCTTCAGGTAGGGCTACTTCTCGACGAGCCTGGGCTCGCTGAGGGCCGCCGGCTCACCGCCTCTCAGGTAGACCCTGGGCAGCAGGGGGCTCAGGTGGTTGGCGAGGCTGTAAGTCATGATGCCCGCCAGCGCTGAGAGACTGGATGCGTCGTTCTCTCCCTCCCTGCTTATCGCCTCGACTACGTCGCCGGGCTCATAGTCTGTGCCCGTCAGGTCCACGAGGAAGTGGTTCACCGAGACCGTGCCGAGAACCGCCCTGATCTCGTTGCCTACCTTGACCTTTCCCTTCTTGGTGAGGCCCCGGGGGTAGCCGTCGCTGTACCCTATGTGGACTGTGCCGACCCTCATCCTTTTAGGGGCTACGAACCTGCGGCTGTAGGTGAGGGCCTCTCCCTCCTCGACCCACTTGACGTGCTCTATCCGCGCCTTGAAGCACATGGACTGCCTGAGCTCTACGCCGTGGCCCCTGTCCTCCTCCTCTGGGTACAGACCCAGGAGCATGAGCCCCGGCCTCACCGCGTCCAGGAACGCGTAGGGCTTGTGGAACACGGCGTTGCTGCTGGCGATGCTCTTGACGCCCACGTCCACGCCTTTGGCAGCGAGCTTCTCCTCGACCTCCAGAAGCCGCTGGACCTGCCGCCTGTCCAGCTCCTCGGCCTCGGATAGCGTCGAGAATATACCCTCGATCCTGAGGTTTGGGAGGCTGCTTATCTCCTCTATGAGGCTCGGCGCTTCGCTCCACCTCACTCCCACGCGGCCTAGCCCCGTGTCCACCTTCACCCACAGGGACGCTGTCTCACCGAGCTTGCCGGCGGCGTCGCTGAGCATCTTGGCCGGCTTCGGCTGGTAGATGGTCTGGCTTACGCCGAGCCTCACGACAGTCTCGAACTGCTCAGGCGTGAAGAGGGGGTCGATGTTGATGATGCCCACGTCTATACCTGCCTCTCTTATCTGGAGGGCCTCGTGGAGCTTCGCCACGAGAACCCGGCGTACCCCCTGCGTAGCCATGTACGCCACCACCGGGACGATGCCGTGGCCGTAGGCGTTGGACTTGACGCACGGGATGACCTCCCGCCCCGTCCTGGCCCTGACCTGCTCCAGGTTGCGGCCTATGGCGTCCAGATCTACCTCAAGCCAGGACTGGAACCCCTTGATCCTCTCGTTTATCTCCCCCGGGGACGGCTGCCCCGCAAAGTAACCGCTCATAGGGATAGAGGTCTCATTTGAGGCTATAAGGAAAACGTTGGCTCTAGAAGAGGAACGACGGGGGCAGCGCGAACTTCTCTAACTCGGTCTGGGTTATGGCCTTTATGCGCTCCAGCTCCATCTCCTGGTCGGGCATGACGAAGGTGATGGCGGTTCCCTCCTTGCCGGCTCGCGCGGTCCTGCCGACGCGGTGGAAGTACATGTTGGGGTCGTCGGGGATGTCGTAGTTGATGATGAAGGGTACGTCCGCGATGTCCAGGCCCCTCGCCGCCAGCTCCGTGGCGATCAAGAGGTCGTAATCTCCATCCCGGAAGGTATCAAGCATCTGCTGCCGCCTCGCCTGGGTGAAGTCGCCGTGCAGGGGCTCGGCGGATATGCCCGCCCGTCTCAGGTTGCTGGAGAGCCTGTCCACCATGTACTTCGTGCGGCAGAAGACGATGCCCCTGTCGATGTCGAAGTACTCTATGAGCCGTTGGAGGGCGTCCTCCCGTTCATGGGCGGCAAGCACCATGTAGTACTGCTTGATTGTGGTCAGAGCTATCTCGTCGCGGCTCATGTTCACGGTGACTGCGTCGGGCATGAACCGGGCTGAGAGCTCCCTGGTGCGGTCGTCGATGGTTGCGCTCCATAGGCTCACCTGCTTCCGCCGGGGCAGCTGGTTCATTATCCACTCGATGTCGTCGAAGAAACCCATGTCGAACATGCGGTCGGCCTCGTCGAGGACCACCATCGTGACGTTTCTCAGGTCGAGGGTGCCTCGCCTCATGTGGTCCATTATCCTGCCGGGTGTTCCCACTACTATGGTGGGATTCTTCCTCAGCTCGTTGAACTGGCCGTGGATGCTCACGCCGCCGTAGATGGGGGTGGCCCAGATCTTCGTGTGCCTCCCGTAGGTGTTTATGTCGTCGGTTATCTGCTGGGCGAGCTCCCTGGTGGGCGCCAGCACGAAGCCTTCCACATGGCCCGAGTTCGGGTCCAGGTTGTTCAGCATGGGTACGCCGAACGCAGCCGTCTTCCCCGTGCCTGTCTTGGCCTGGCCGACGACGTTTTTCCCTTCCATCATCGGCGGGATGGCGTTCTCCTGGATGGGGAACATGTCCTCGAAGCCGATCTCTTTGAGCGCCTTCTTTATCTCCTGTTTGATTTCTAGTTCGTCGAAGTTCATATCAATCAGCGGCATGGGTCGAAATTGTCCCTTCTCGTAACGCAGGGGCGTTAATAAAGGCTCGGATACCGCACGAAAGACCATGTATTGTAACCGTATACACGGGGGACTGGTTACTCTACCGTTACTTCGGTTGGTGGCTGGACAATACTGAAGTGGGGCAGATCAGGACAGCCTACAGGCTGGGCGTAGTGATAGTGGTCCTGCTGCTGGCTGTATCAGCGGCTTCCGTGCTCGTGAGGCAGCCGCGGCTCGACGACGGCGCCAGAATGGCGTTGATCTATGACTCCCTCTACGAGACCCAGACGGAGGTTAACTTCACCGACACCCTTGAGAGGTTTCTGACTGGAGAGGGTTTCAAGGTAGAGGTTTATCGGGGCGAGGAGGCGACGGTGAAGCAACTGCAAGCGTTGAAGGGGGGCTACAGTCTCATGGTGTTTCGTGTGCACAGCGGCGTCTTCGAGGACGAGGTCTGGCTGTTCACGGGCGAGGAGTTCGACGCCTCCAGGTACGTGGGCATGCAGCTCGTCAACGAGGTGCACGTGGCTCGGTCCCCGAACGATCCGAGGATGTTCTTCGCGGTGGGCCCCCGGTTCGTGGGGAGCCGGCTGGGCGGCGTCTCCTCGGGCCTGGTCGTCCTGATGGGCTGTGATGGGCTTGGGGACGAGAGGCTGGCCATGGCTTTCCATGACGCGGGGGCTGATGCGGTCGTCGGCTGGGACGGGGCTGTCTCCCTCTCGTGTTCCGACGAGGCGTTGATTACGCTGATACGGGAGATGCTAGCCGGTGAGTCTCTGGGGGACGCCGCCGCGTCCTGTTCACAGGATCAGGGTGTCTCGCTTCTGGTTTATCCCATAGAGTCGCGGGGTTTTTCGTTGGGGTAACTGTTACGGGGTGAGAGCCAACGGGGTCGTCACTATAAAAAACAAGTTTACTGCGAGTCGGGTGTTCTGGTTACTCTAGGGTTAAGGGTAACAGAACCAAGATCTTTACCTGAGAGTTACATGCACTTAAATAATGATTCTCTGGGAAAGTGGCTACTGTTCTTCGCGGTTCTGATGATAGCCAGCGTTAACATCCAGCCAGCTGAGGCATCAATCCCATCCGGGTACCAATCCTTCTACGTGCTGGGGGACAGCACCAAGATCATCCTGGAGGCGGTTGACCCAGCCGTGGGGCTGCCCACATCCGGTGCGAACCCGTACAGCGTCTTCAGCGTAGTCTCCTACCTGGACGACACAAGGATATACGTGGACCAGAGAGGGAACGGCTACAGCTTCCAGAAATCTGACTTCACGGGCGCCGACGCCGTGTTCAGGCTGGACAAGGGAGGGGTGATAACCTTCGACAACTGGGCTTCACCCTACTACACCATAACACCTCCCGGCAGCGGCGCGCTCCTCAGCGGCTCCCTGATCCCCGCGGCGGGTATCGACGGAGGCGACTACTTCTTCGTCGCCGGCGGCCCCCTGAGCGTCTTCAGGGGAGCCACGGATAGGCGCCTCGAGACGGGGGATGGGAACTACATCGCCGGCATGTGGGAGCTCTACCCGGTGGAGCAGGGAGGCGACGAGGCCCAGAAGAGCTACGTGGTCCCGGCGGGGGAGGACACGGTGGGGACCGACGACTTCCTAGGAGGAGGCGAGGTGCAGGGCGGCACCTTCGCAGTCGTCCAGAGCACCGAGGACGGCACCGTAGTGGATTACAGCCAGAAGGGCGTCCCGTTCAGCCGTAGCCTAGACAGGGGCGAGAGCTTCGTCATCCCCCACGTCGACGAGGGCGACTACGTCGTCGCCAACAACAAGATACAGGTGGGCCTCATCGCCAGCGGCGGCGAGAGCTACGACATACGGTACTTCACGTTGAAGGACGAGAGGTTCACGGGGAACGACTTCCACGTGCCCACCTTCCCCACGGGGTCGCCGCCCCTGGACGTCAGGTACCACATACACGCCATCACCGACGCGCAGGTAACGGTGGAGACGGACGCGGGGGTCGAGCCCGGGTGGAACCCCAGGTTCCTGGCCGCGGGCACGACGGACGCCAGCTTCAGCACCCCCGGTGACACGCCCGTTCACGTCATGGCCGAAGTAGGGGAGAGGATAATCATCCTGGTCTCCGTGGACACGGGTGAGGGGGACTGGGACTGGGGTTATGTGCCCATAGACGCCAGCGCCCTGGTCAGCGAGTACTTTGTCCCCTACGCGCCCAGTGGCAAGACAGCCAGCTACGACATGCAGCTATACGTGTCCCCCATCTTCGACGGCACGACGATCTACGCCGACTACAACCAGGACTACGTGGTCGACGACATGGTCACGCTGAACAGAGTGGAGTCACACGGGTTCTACGACCCGTTTGACATGGACAACACTGGGACCCACCTCTTCGCCGACTTCCCCTTCACGGTGGTGTACGGTGAGTCGATCCTCGCCCAGGTCGGCGGCTCCCTCTCGGGCTACGACTGGGGGTACACGATAATCCCCCTGGACTATACGCCCGCCAACATCGTCCTCGACATCCTTAAGACGGCGTTCCCGCCGACGGTGCCGATCTCTAGCCCTGTGATGTTCACCCTCGAGGTGACCAGCGGGGACGCCAACGTGTTCACGATCCTGGGCGTCGACGTCTTCGACGAGCTGCCGCCGGGCTTCACCTACGTGGGGCCGACTACCATCACCCACACGGATGACTCCGAGAGCTACGATGCCCCCGGCATAGTGGGCCAGATGCTGACGTGGGACCTTAGCGAAGACATGCAGCCGGGAGAGACCATAACCATATCCTTCTACGCAACGTCGACCACCGTAATCGGGGAGAACTACATAGACACCGGTAGAGCCGTCGGGACGGACCCCTTCGACAACACGTACAGCCCAGAGGCAACCGCCTTCGTAACGGTGGCGGCAAACGGCGTCGTCGAAGGATTCATCACCGACGTCACCCTGGCCATCCCCGCCCCGGTTCCAGGCGTCACAGTGGAACTGCTGGACTGCTCCGGAACCCCAACCGTGTTGAAGACTACAAACACCGACGGGAACGGCTTCTACGACTTCGTCGAGCTGCTGGAGGGGGAATACTGTGTCAGGTACGACCCCCTCGACCCGGACCTGGGATTACTGGCGCCCTATAGCGACGACGACCCCACGGAGCCCCCCGCGGCCCCGCTCACCTCGTCCGCGGGGTTCATCCTACCCCCCGACGGCATCAAAATCCACAACTTCCAGGTGGCGGTCCCGATCGACCTACAGGTTGAGAAGACCTTGACGGAGCCGGGGGACGGGGACGCCTACGTGGGCGACACCGTGGTATTCACCGTGACGGTGACTAACACGGGCGACCTACCTCTGGAGACAGTGCCTCTGGTCGACACCTACGACTCGACTAAGCTCGAGTACACCGGAGCCAACCCTACCCCTGACGACGTGAATGCAGTGCTGGGCGTCCTCCAGTGGACGGACCTGACTGGGCTAGGGGTCCTCGATCCGCTAAGCACGGTCATCGTGGAAATATCCTTCGTCGCAGCCGAGAGCACCTTCCCGGAGTCCACCACGGACTACGCCGAGGTGAACGACGCCAAGGCACTTGACTTGGAGTACTATGTCGATGGCTTGGACGACGACGACGTGACCATCATGGACGCGGACATGACCGTCGACAAGGAGCTAACCGAGCCTCCATCGGGCTACACGGACATCAGCGAGACGGTCGTCTTCACGGTGACCATCACCAACGAAGGCGACGTGCCCATCGAGACGGTGCCCCTCGTGGACACCTACGACCCGGCGAAGCTGGGCTACGTGGGCGCGTCGCCGACGCCTGACACGGCGGACACGGTGGGCGGAGTGCTGGAGTGGACGGACCTGACGGGCTCCGGCTCCCTCGCACCAGGGGGAGCGCTTATCGTTGAGATAACCTTCGAGGCGCTGGAGTACACAGACTACGGCGGCACGGAGGACCTCGCCGAGGTGATAGACGCCTACGTGGCGCAGGACAAGTACCTGAGCGGCAGCGACATCGCATCAGTGGTGATCCTGTCGCCCGTGGGGGGAGAGGTGGCGTTCACACCCCTCCAAGCGGCGTCGCCCTACATAGTAGCTGCTTTGGTGTTGACCTCTGCCCTCGTCCTGAAAAGAAGAATGGGCGGCCCCTAGCGGCCTTCCCCTTTTTTATATCAGCTCAGTGTGGTACGCGGTGACGACGGAGTCCACGTCGACCCTCCACCTTAGCAGGTGCTCGTAGCCGAACCCCGCCTTATAACGCACCCCCAGGACGCCCCTGCTGATAGTCCAGTTGCTGAACTCCCAGCCAGGGTTCTCGGAGACACAGCTGAAGGTCACCACGCTGTACACGTTCACAAAGTAGACGCCCGGAGGCGGATACACCGTCACCCCCTGCAGACCCATGGGCTGAGTCATCACCGTCAGCTTCACCTTGCCCTCGGGGGCCGCGACGCCAGGCGTGGGCCCCGGCTCGCTGGAGACCAGCTCAAACCCGGCTGGAAGCTCCACGCTGGGCTCAGGCTCCTCAGGCTCGGGAGCCGGCTCCTCCTCGCCATCGTCGGGCTCAGGCACCGGCTCAGGCTCAGGCTCTGGGGCGGGCTCTTCAGGCTGCTCTGGCTCGACGGGCTCTTGAGGCTCCTCAGCGGGTCCCGTCGGCTCCTCGAGCGGCGTATCCACGATGGAGTCTATGACGACGCCGGTGTTGGTCTCAGGGTCGACCGCGGCGAGGACCGCGGCGCCGACCTCCATCGCACCGCACAGGTAAAGCTCCTCGGCCCTCGAGGAGGCTTTACACCATGCCTGGGCTGGCTGGTCGCCGCCGTTGTACTCGACATGGAAGGGCAGGTATGAGTCGGGCTTCACCTCTATGATTCTGGCCTCGACCACGTCCGGGAGGGGCCCCGAGTCCAGCTGGGCCCCTGCGAGGCCGGCTCCATCCAGCCTGAGAAGCTGGAGGTTCAGCAGTATAGACGAGAGTAGGAACACGGATATGACCAGCGTCTTCCTTATTTCTTTAGCGCCTTGGTCGTTCATGCTAGTGTACCGTAACATCGTAGGGTAGATATAAAGAAGGTCGGAGAGAGAATCTGTATTTCAGCCTCTTTTAGGATTTTAATTAAGAAAAAATCCTTTTATGGTTTATAGGCGATTTTTTTAACTTAAAATAATTGAACCGTATTCTATAATGTTAAATTTAGTGATTTTATTCTTATTATGTTAATGAATAGTAACGTGTTTCAAGTAAAAATCCCTTAATTTACTATTAAATCATCGGAAGCTTACGAAAACTTTACTACACGCAGTTCCAGAGCGATAAGGGATGCTTACTAGTACGTTATACACGGTTTTTACCACTCTCGTGATCAGCCTGACCGCGTTCATAGGGTTCTTCACGCTCAGCCTCAACGAGAAGACCCTCCACAGGGTGCTCTTCGTGCTTGTGGCCTACAGCGCGGGCACCATCCTCGGGGCGGCACTCTTCGATCTGCTGCCGGAGGCCGTGGAGCTGGTCGACGAGGCCCATGTCTTCCCCATCATCGCAGGAGGCTTCGTGTTCTTCCTCTTCCTGGAGAGGGTGATCTACTGGTACCACGGCCACGGCCACGAGTATGAGCACGGCGACGAGAAGGTCACAAAGGGGTTCGCGTACCTGAACCTGATCGGGGACTTCATCCATAACTTCATCGACGGAATGATAATAGCGGCGGGGTTCATCAACGGGTTCGTCGTCGGGTTGACGACCGCAATCGCCGTCCTCTTCCACGAGCTCCCCCAGGAGATGGGGGACTACGGCATACTGGTCTACGCCGGCATAGAGAGGAAGAGAGCGCTATTCCTCAACTTCCTGGCCGCCGTCAGCGTAATAATCGGCGGGGTCTTCGGCTCCCTGTTCATCGCCTCGGTCGAGGAGCTCAGCGGCTGGATGGTGGCGTTCAGCGCCGGCGCGTTCCTCTTCCTCTCCGCGTCTGAGCTGATACCGGAAATGCTTAAAGAGGAAGACAAGGGGAGGGCGGTCATACAGCTGGCGATCCTGGTGCTGGGGATGCTGACCATATACAGCCTCGGCATAGTGTTCCCCCACGGGTGACCAAGACATCTAAATCCCTGTCCACCATATGATTGTCGATGAAGATAGTCAAGCCGGATGAGAAGGGGCTCAAAGAGGCCGCCACCACCATGCTGACGGGGGGAGTCATAGTATACCCCACGGAGACCTTCTACGGACTGGGCTGCCTGCCCAGCGACCCCGACGCCTCGAAGCGCGTCTGCGCCATCAAGGGCAGAGCCGACAAGGCGCTGCCCCTGATATGCGGGAGCGTCGAGGCGGCTAGACGCGTCGTGGAGTTCAACGCGGCCGCCGAGATACTGGCCCAAAGGTTCTGGCCCGGCCCCCTCACCCTCGTGTTACCGAGTAAAATTAACTACCCTATGTGGGTCACCCACGGCAAGACGACGCTGGCGGTCAGGGTGTCGGGGCACGAGGTGGCGAGGAGGCTCGCCTCGATGAGCGCCGGCGTGATAGTCAGCACCAGCGCCAACAAGTCGGGCGAGGAGCCGCCGAGGACGGCGAAGGAGGCCGCTGACCGGATCGGCAGAGAGGTGGACATCGTGGTGGACGGCGGCATGACCCCAGGCGGCAGGCCCTCCACCATCCTGGACCTGACGAGCGACGAGCTCTGGATACTGAGGAGCGGCCCAGTGACCGGTGAGCAGATAGTAAAGGCCTTGAAGGGCTAGAGCTTCCAGCCCTTCTCCACGAGGAGGGCGACGTTCTGCCTCTCAGGGGCGCCCACCGCCCTGGCCACCGGCTCACACTTTGTCCTGAAGAGGTACA